>Ga0116152_10000010_pt1 | contig 142390 bp, 134 predicted proteins | sample AD_UKC119_MetaG_FD_89894 | JGI IMG/M metagenome (GOLD analysis project Ga0116152, IMG submission 89894) | Active sludge microbial communities of municipal wastewater-treating anaerobic digesters from Hong Kong - AD_UKC119_MetaG | ecosystem: Engineered > Bioreactor > Anaerobic > Digestate...
ATGTTGATCCCATGCTGGCTTTGCGGGTCACCCGACTGAATGGGGGATGGAACGATTACTGGAGTAACCTCTCCTCCCGACAGGCCGCTTAAAATTGGCTGGCATCACTTCCGGTCACACCCTCCCGGCTGTTCCAAAATGGCCCCATAATGTTCCCGGATGGCTTACCAGCTCATCAGGTTCCAGCTTGGAATCATGAGTTCATCCGCGTCGCTGTGTGCGGCCTTGACCGAGCCGGCTGATTCTTCTGCCCCGACCAGATTGTAGGCACTCCAGGGGCCGGAGGGCGTATAGCGGATTTCGGTACGCATGGCCTGCACCCGCTGCTCTTCCAGGGTTCCGAAGTTGTCTTCGGTGGTGATGGTCTGGATCACCAGTTTGCTGGTTACGTCCTCTGCTGTGGTGTCCGTTTCTTCAGCCATGCCCTGCAGGGGCAGCAGCATCAGGACCAGCAGCGGAATCCGGTTTGTTGTTGTCATTGTCAAAGCTCCATGAAATTGGCGCGTTCTTCCGGAGAAGGTCCGGCAATGGCCCGTTCATAATGGGTGAAAATGTGTTCCAGAATGGCATCGGCATCGTCAAGCAGAACAAAAAGATCCACATCTTCAGGGGCTATTGTACCCTTGGCGACCAGCGTGTTCCTGAACCAGTCGATCAGCCCTTCCCAGAAGGGGGTATGTACCAGAATGATGGGAATGCGCCGGGTTTTACGGGTTTGCACCAGTGTCAGGATTTCTGCCAGTTCGTCCAGGGTACCGAAGCCGCCTGGCATGACGACGTAAGCCGAGGCATGTTTGACAAACATGACCTTGCGGGAAAAGAAGTGGCGGAAATACAGCGAAATATCCTGATAGGGATTGCCACTTTGTTCATTGGGCAGCTGAATGTTGAGACCGATGCTGGGTGACTTGCCTTCCCAGGCCCCTTTATTGGCGGCTTCCATGATGCCGGGACCACCGCCACTGACCACGGCAAAGCCGGCATCGGACAGTTTGCGGGCGATATCGACCGTCAGCTGGTAAAGCGGGTCATCCTGGGGGGTGCGGGCCGATCCGAAAATACTGACCGAGGGCCGGATACGGGCCAGCCGCTCAAAACCTTCGACAAACTCCCCCATGATCTGGAATATTTTCCAGCTTTCCCTGGCCAGTTCTTTGTCATCAATCGGGCGCAGTACCGGGTGATTGGCACGTGTAATGTTATCCATGAATGCTTCTTCTTTTCGGTTATCAGAGGTTAAGGACAGGGAGTCCCTGTCGGGTGTTTTCCTGCTGTCCTGCCTGTTGTCATCAGGCTGGTGGTGTTGCTGGTTCATCCGGTGTCCTGGTGACGAGGGTCAGGGCATGCAACTCACCGGAGCTGATGGCCTGTGACAGGGTGGCATAAACCTTCTGGTGGCGCTTGACCTTGCTCAGGCCGGCAAAGGTCGGGCTGATGACTTCAGCCTGATACTTGTACCCGTCGCCATCGACCCTGATAACGGCATCAGGGATGCCGGCTTTGATCAATTCAGCTACTGCCTCATTACTTATGCTCATAAACCCTCGTTCTGTATGAATTTTATCTGCGCCAGTATACCGGATGTTAAGCCCGTCATTGACATTTCCGGGTATAATGCCCGGTTCGGGAGCAAACAAATGGTGCAGCATGCCGGATCAACAGCTAGTACAACAGGTACAGGATACCTGCCGCCTGTTTTGTGCTGCCTTAACGAAAGATGAGGTGGCCCAGTTTGTCGGTTATACCCATGTCATTGACCTGGAATCACAGGAGATACTTGCCGACATCGGTGACATCGGCAACAGTTTCTATCTGGTGATTGCCGGTTCCATCCGGCTTTATCAGGTTGACGGTGAACAGGCGTTCGAGGTCGGGGAAATCATGCCCGGCGGTCTGGTAGGCGAAATGTCCTTTTTTGACCGCAAGCCGCGTACATTACGCCTGCAGGCATCCGGGTCGGGGGCCAGACTGCTGGAAATCCAGCGTCAGATGTTCCACCGGCTGCGGATTGAGGAGCCTTACATTTCCACCAACCTGCTGGAGTTCGTCATCCGCAGCCTGGATCTGCTGGTGCGTGAACTCAGCAGCCAGAATGCCTCCCTGCATGTACGCCTGAGTGCTGCCTGAACGGCAGCCTGATATTTTACCGGTGCACCGTGCTGGGGTGCGCTGAAGGGGCATTCCGACGGTGTTTTTGGGTGATGGTGGTGCCTTTACTGGCTGTCAGGTCTGAAGCCAGAAGGTGACCGGGCCGTCATTAATCAGGTGCACCTGCATATCGGCACCGAAAACTCCCTGCTGGAGCTGTCCCAGCTGTTGTTTCCCGTTTTGGCAGAAGTGCTCGAACAGGCTCCTGCCGTGTTCCGGTGCTGCACCGCTTGAAAAACCGGGGCGGTTCCCCTTACGTGTATCGGCAGGCAGGGTGAACTGCGGTACCACCAGCAGCTCACCGCCGATATCCAGTAATGAGCGATTCATGCGTCCGGCAGTATCCGCGAAAATGCGGTAATTCAGTACCCGTTGCAACAGGCGTTCTGCCTGTGCCGGCGTATCTTCACGCTCGACTCCCAGCAGTAACAGTATGCCGGTGTCAATGCTGCCTGTCACTTCACCGCCGACAGTGACCCGTGCTTCAGTGACCCGCTGGATCAGGCCGATCATGACAGCTGGTCTGCCATGAAGTCCGTGGCCTTGACCAGCATGGACTGGATACCGGGTTCACTGCCGCCGTGTCCGCAGTCGGGGACGATAATGAATTCGGCCCGAGGCCAGGCCTGATGCAGCTCGTAGGCCTGATTGAGCGGGCAGATCATGTCATAGCGGCCATGGATGATCATGCCGGGAATATCGGCGATACGGTGTGCATCGCGCAGCAGCTGATCCGGCTCCAGAAAAGCCTTATTGACAAAGTAGTGGCTTTCCAGCCGTGCCACGCTCATGGCGGTGTAGGGATTGGAAAAGTAGTCCACCGTGCTTTCCAGCGGTTGCAGGTTGACAGCCCGTCCTTCCCAGTAAGCCCAGGCTTTGGCAGCCTGCATGCGTGCAATTTCATTCTGCCCGGTCAGCCGCCGATGGTAGGCAGCCAGCAGGTCATCACGCTCCGATTCCGGGATTGGTGCCAGAAAGTCCTTCCAGTGATCGGGGAAAATCCGGTCAGCACCTTCCTGATAGAACCAGCGCACATCTGCCGGGCGTGCCAGAAAAATACCCCGAAGAATCAGGCCCAACACCCGTTCCGGATGGGTTTCTGCATACGCCAGCCCCAGTGTAGAGCCCCAGGAACCACCGAAGACCACCCATTTGTCGATCTTGAGATGGGTACGGATACGCTCTAGGTCGGCCACCAGTTCCCAGGTGGTGTTATGCTCCAGCACGGCATGGGGTGTTGAGCGTCCACAGCCACGCTGGTCGAACAGAATGATGCGGTAACGTTCAGGATCAAAGAACTGCCGGTGCCAGCTTTCACAACCGGAACCCGGCCCGCCATGCAGGAAGACAACCGGTATGCCTTCCGGTGTGCCACACTCCTCGACGTACAGGGTATGCTGATTGCCTGCCGGCAGCATGAAGTGCCTGTTTTCCCGGATTGGTGGATAAAGTCGGTTCATGTATCGGTCTCAGTCGGTTTCGGCTTCCAGCAGGCGGCGGGCTTCGGCAAACTGCTTCAGGTCTGCGTCGCTTGCTTCAGGATATTCAAGGCTCAGGGATTCCAGCGTTTGCACAAGGGTTTCAGCTACAGCCACACGCATGAATTTTTTGTTGTCAGCCGGGATGGCATACCAGGGTGCATGCAGGCGCGAGGTGGCATTCAGGGCTTCTTCATAGGCATGCATGTAATCGTGCCAGTGCTGGCGCTCTGCGACATCGGCAGGTGAGAATTTCCAGTTTTTTTCCGGCTTGTCCAGCCGCTCCAGAAAACGGCTTTTCTGCTCCCTGGCAGAAATATTGAGCCAGAATTTGAGAATAATGGTGCCGTTCCGGGCCAGGTGTTGTTCATGATGGCGGATCGACTCGAAACGCTCCTCCCAGATCAGGTCCCTATCCGTATCCCGTGGCAGGCGCTGGGCCGCCAGATATTCCGGGTGCACACGCACTACCAGCACTTCCTCATAATAACTGCGATTGAAAATGCCGATACGTCCGCGTTCGGGCAGGCGGCAGGTAGTGCGCCAGAGAAAATCATGATCCAGTTCTTCTGCCGAGGGCTGCTTGAAGGAAAAGACCTGACAACCTGCCGGATCGATACCCTTCATGATGGCACGAATGGTTCCATCCTTGCCGGCAGCATCCATAGCCTGAAAAATCAGCAGCAGGGCGCGGCTGTCACGGGCATAAAAGATGCGCTGCAGGGCTTCCAGTTTCTTGGACAGTTTTTTCAGGCGCTGCTCCAGGGCTTTGTCCGATACCTCCTTGTCCGGTCGGGTTGCTGCATCCTTGAGCCGGAAACTGCCGTCAAAAGGTACCTGATGTTTTCTGGGGAACTCAAACATTAACACTGACTCCTTGCCATGAGATTTATTGCTCTTGTTGTCATTGCTGCCTGATCCTGTTGCGCATTGCTGTTGGTCGCTGCTATTAGTCTGCCAGAGATACCGCCGGGTTTCACTCACAAGTAGGTTTTTGTGATCTGGGTACGGGTGACCACGCCGTAAATGCGCCGCTCCTGTTCGCGCTGCAGGTAAACGGCTTCGGCACCACTGGCATTCAGGCTTTCCATGACATCCTGAAGGCTGGCGCGGAATGAGGCGGCCACCAGCTTCAGGTGTTTTCCCGGAATATTGGTCAGATCAATGGTTTCTGCTTCCGGATGGGCTTCCATGAAGCGCTGGACTTCCAGTGCCGGGATCATGACTTCAGGTTTGCGCTCCGGCCCGGTGAGCACCAGCCACTGATTGCCCCGGTGCAGGATCAGGGCGGCTGCATTACGGGACAGCTGACTGTCACAAAGCATGAAACTGCGGTTCATGATGCTGGCCGCCCCGATCATGTGCAGGCGCTGGACCACCGGGCTGCTGGAATGGTCCAGCCCGCGTGCCCGCAACAGACTGCGGAACAGTGAGTCATGATGGAATATCACCTTGCTGGTCAGACTGGCGGTTACGATGGCGAGCATGGCGGGCAGCACAATGGTTTCATTGCCTGCCAGCTCCATGACGGCCGTCAGACCGGCAAGGGGGGCCTGCAGGCTGGCGGCAAACATCGCCCCCATACCGAGCAACGGATAAAGCTTCGGGTCATGGGGGATCAGGACGCCGATATTGGAGGAGTACATGGTGATCACCACCACGCCGCCGGCTACCGAGCCGATGAACATCAGCGGGCCGATGACCCCGCCCGGTATTCCCAGGCCCAGACACAGCAGGGTTGCCAGCAGTTTGGCAATCAGTATCTCGGTCAGGAGTGTCTGTCCCAGCTGCCCGTTCATGACCTGGTTTATGGTGTCGTAACCGGTGCCCATTGACTGGGGTACCCACCAGCCGATCACACCCATGGCACTGCCGGCCAGCAGAAAACGCAGCCAGAATGGCCAGGATGCACCGCGGCGGGTGATCTGAATCAGGGCAAAATTAAAACAGGCTGACAGGGCACCGATACTGATACCCAGCAGACCGATCAGTGGCCATTCGTAATTCGAGGCCGGCAGCAGCTCAATGCTGAAAAACAGCTCTTCATCCAGCAGTCCCAGGGACAGATAGGTACCGGATACCGCCGCCAGAATCACGGGTGCAAAGCCTTGTACCGTGTATTGCTGCAGAATGACTTCCATGGCGAAAATAATGCCTGCCAGCGGGGTATTGAAGGATGCGCCAATGGCGGCGGCCACGCCACAGGCAATCAGGGTACGGTTGCTGTTGTTGGGCAGTTGCAGACGCTGGGCCAGCCAGCTGCCGCCATAGCCCCCCATGTGGACAGAAGGGCCTTCGCGTCCCACCGAAAACCCGAAACCCAGGGAAATGAGCGCCCCCAGAAACTGGGTCAGGGCATTGATCGAACGCAAGCGTCCCTGGTAGTAGTGCAGGCGCTCAATCAGGTAAACCACCCCGACTTGTCGCTGGCCGGGTGACAGCGGGACAAACAGCAGTATCAGCAGACCTGCACCAATCAGGGGCAAACCCAGACGCATCAGGGCTGAAAGTGACTCGAAATCTTCCGGAACCCCGGAAGGCAGCAGCCAGGTATGCAGCCAGGTAATCAGCAAACGGAACAGTACGATGATCAGCCCTGTCAGCAGGCCTGTTATCACGGCCAGCAGGGACAGCAGCAACAGGGCTTCCGGGTTGGCCAGACGCAGACGCAGGCGATCCAGTCCACTCGCCAGCAGGTCGATCAGCTGCCTCAGCCGGTGCTTCGGGACCGGTTCCGGATCCGCTTCTGGCTCCGGTGTTGATTTTGTTTTATCCAGCATATCCGGCAAATACTCCCCCTCCAGCTGTCACGTCCCGATATGGCAGCGGTCATTTTAACGCAAACGGATATTTTGGCACGTAAATGATGCTGCAAATGCCCCGTTTTGTGGGCGGGGCTGTGTTATAGTTGGACCCTGTCAATCTTGAATTACCGGCAGGTATGAGCGCTCCCTTTATTCCTCCTTACCCGAAGCGGCACAAGTCTGATCTGGGCGTCCTGGCCACATTGCTGAGTGCTCGCCGTGATCTGCTCTCATTCTGGAGCGAGGATTCTTTCCGTTTCCAGTTCATGCGGCGCAGGATGTTCAATCGCAGCATTTTTGTGGCCAATACCCCCGAGCTGGTCAAATACGTTTTTGTGACCCGCAAAGACAATTATGAAAGCAAAAGCCCGCAAATGCGCAAGGCGCTGGAGCCTTTGCTGGGTGATGGTCTGTTTATCAGTGATGGTGAACTATGGAAAAACCGCCGCCAGCTGCAGAACGGCCTGTTTGACAATGCGCATATCCGCACTTACAGCCGTATCATGAGTGAGACTGCCGCCGAAATGGCGGAGCATTGGGCCAGCCTGCCGGAGGGCAGCACCATCGGGGTATTGGAGGAAATGGGGCGACTGACTTCGGAAATCATCGCCCGCGCCCTGTTCGGTACCCAGCTTGGAACTGACAATGCCTCTGCCGTGATCAGTGCATTTGCGGAATATCAGGCCGCCATTGAGCAGATTCATGTCAGCAATTTTCTCGGCCTGCCGGAATGGTTGCGTGTCGGCGGGCTCAATATGGGCAGGGCGAGAAAGGCTGCAACCCGCATCCATACCATTGTCGACCGCATTATTGATCAGGCCGCCCGCAATCCGCGTGAAAATACCCTGCTGTCCGAGCTGCTGGCTGCCAACGAGTCCGGGCGGCGGGAAGCCATTTCGCGGGACGGTATCCGCAATGAGCTGATTGTGCTGTTCATGGCCGGGCATGAAACCACAGCCAATGCATTGTCCTGGCTCTGGTACCTGCTGTCGCAGTCTCCGGAGGCTGAGGCGAAACTGCATGCCGAGCTGGATCGGGTGCTGAATGGGCGTGTCCCCGATATTGATGATGTGCCGGCGCTGCCCTATACCCGTGCCGTCTTTGAGGAGGCCATGCGCCTGTATCCTCCGGTACCGATCCTGTCGCGTCAGGCGCGGGAGGATGACATGATCCGCCGGCGTCCGGTACCTGCCGGCTCCCTGATGCTGGTGGTCCCTTGGCTTTTGCACCGCCATCGCCTGTACTGGGACAATCCGGATGCGTTTGTACCGGAGCGTTTTCTGGACCCCAATGTGCGCCCGGACAAGTTCCTGTACCTGCCTTTCAGCGTCGGCCCCCGGGTCTGCCTGGGCAAGATGTTCGGGCTGGTGGAGTCCATTCTGGCGGTTGCCACCCTGGCGCGGCGTTTCCGGCTGGTGTTACCGGCAGGAGCCGTGGTTACCCATGAGTGCCGGCTGACCCTGCGCCCCCGTGGCGGCTTGCCCATGCAGTTGCTGATGCGGCATTAAACTGCCGTCTGTCAGGTTTGACGCAATTTGAACTCAATGAATTCAGGCAATGTCTTATAGTCCGGGTATATCCGGACTCATTCTGACGCGTTATGGCATTTGGGGCGTTCTGCCGGGTCGATATTCTTAGTTTTTCTTGGGAGAAACCAACATGTTTTTTAAATTCAATCCCCTTTTGTTGCTGCCGGTTCTGGCTCTGCCGCTGGGGCAGGTTCAGGCCGCCAATGTTCAGGGTCAGAAATACGGTGACTGGGGCGGCCAGTGTGAGACACTGCAGAATCAGGAGCAGGTGTGTTATCTGCAGCAGGTGTTGTCGGAAAAAGGGAACTCACAGCCTGTCATGATTACGGTACTGGGTTATGGCAAGGGCAAGCAGTTTCCGACTGCCATTTTCGAGCTGCCCAAGGATGTGGACATCAATCAGGGGGTGCAGCTGAAAGTGGATCGTTACAATGCCGTCGGTTTCAAGGGTAAATGTTCCCAGAACGGCTGTCGGGCCGGTTTTACACTGGATAACCCCCTGACCCAGCAGTTCAGCAAGGGAAAACAGGCCCTGATCGCCTTCAAGAAGCGCGGGCAGCAGGACCCGGTGGTTCTGCCGGTATCACTCAAGGGGGTTGCCCAAGGGTTGCAGGCCTTGCGCCGTTGATGATGTGCCGCTGATGGCCTGAATCCGTTCGCATCCTGTTTTGTACCTGCCAGCCATGCCGGCAGGTTCTGCGATGGGTGTCAGAGGAAGTGCACCCGCTGGGTGGTGTCGGTTTCCTGTCCCCACCAGTCGCCCTTGATGGTGGCATACAGGTCACGGAAATCGGTGTTGTAAATCAGGTCACCACGCTCATCCAGGTCCAGCAATGAGGGGTATTCGCCATACAAGCCGCCCCTGACCTTGCCGCCCATGAGCAGATGGCAGGAGGCTGCACCGTGGTCGGTACCCCGGCTACCATTCTCCTGCAGACGTCGGCCAAACTCGGAATAGGTCATGACCAGTACCTCATTCCACATGCCCAGATTCAGCAGATTGGCACGCAGGGCAGCGAGGTTTTCAGCCAGTACCTGCAGCAGGTTGGCGTGTGTGTGCTGTTGGCTGACATGGGTATCGAATCCTGACAGCGTGACCTTGTAGGCCGGGATATTCAGTCCGGTGCCGATCAGCGAATAGACGGAATGCAGGCTGCGTCCCAGCGGATTGGCAGGGAACGGTGTCGCCGGTGCCGGAATATCCTGCAGGTAGCTTTCCAGGCTGCTGGCCAGAATGTCGATCTGATTCTGCACATTGATAATATACTGCAGTGCCGTATTGGAAGAGGCTGCCTGCAGGGCGTTAATTTTTCTGCTCAGCCTGATGAAACGGGCCGGGTCGGAGACGGACAGGGCACCACAGGTTTCGCCATATAGCGGCCCCAGATTGGTGTCAATGGCAACCCCCCCCAGCTCATAGCCGGAAAAGCACTGCGCGACCCAGCCATCACCACGCTCGGAGGCATCATGTACGCCACTGTCCCAGATTTCGATCGACTCGAAGTGGGAACGGTTGGGATCGGGATAACCCAGCCCCTGCAGCCAGGCCATTTCACTTTTCTGCCAGGCGGGCAGTAACGGCTGCAGTGCCGGATGCAGTCCCACGCTGCTGCTGAGCCGATGCACCTCTGCAGCCGGAATGGCAATATTCGGGCGGGCTGTATGGTAGGCTGTGCTGGTATAGGGTATCAGGGTATTGAGTCCGTCATTGGCCCCTTTCAATTCAACCAGTACCAGAATACGGCGGTTCTGTGCCATGGTCAGTACATTATTGGCCAGCACCAGATGGGGGGCCAGACTGCTCAGCGTCGCCAGACCCAGTCCCTGTAAAAACTGTCTTCTTTTCATGACAAATACCTTGTTAGCGCAACTGGTAGGCCGGGTCTTTCATCAGCACAAACAGCAGGTCTGAAACGGCCTGACTACAATCGGGCCGGGACAGGGATGGCAGGGGCAGCAACCATTGTTCCATAGCGGCCATATCCGTACTGCAGGTTTTGGCTGCCGTGTCGGTTTCCTTACCGGTAAAGCGGGCAAACAGCCCGGAGAACAGCTGGTCCAGCTGTTTGGTGGACATGTTTTCCGGTGGCTGCGTCTGTGTGACAGGCTCCTGCAGCAACATTCTGGCCGGTACGGCAGAAACCATGCTGTTGCCATGCTCGCTGACCAGCTTGCTGATCAGGTCATGCCGCCGGGTCAGGGTGGTATTGCTGATCCAGCTGAAACCACCGCGCCAGCCTTTGACATCGGGTGGATAAAACAGGTTCTGACCCAGCTGAAGGTTGGCCTTGCGTAAAAATTCATAGTCACTGATTTCCGTTTTCAGTTCCCGCAGGAGTCCGATGGAAAATTCGACGGGTGATTTGATCAGGGTGCCACGATTGCGCCCTGCCCAGAACGGCTGGCTTTGTACCACAGCCCCGAGCAGCGCCATAATCTCGTAACCACTTTCACGGAATGTCCTGCCCCACTGTGTGATGATGGCAGGATCCGGTGACTCCGGGCTGATGAAGTGGGCCCAGAATTTTTCGGCAATGAATTCAGCTGTGCGCGGCTGGCGCAGGATGATATTGATAATGTCGGTGCTGTTGAAGTTGCCGGTTTCGCCCAGAAAAGTTTTTTCGGCTTTGTCATGACGCCAGTCCCTGAAGACCGATTGACCTGTCTTGTGGTCAAACAGCCAGCCTGTCAGGGCGCGGGCTGCTTCCACAATGTCGCGTTCGGTATAGTGTCCTTCGCCAAGTGTGAACAGTTCCAGTAATTCACGTGCAAAATTTTCATTCGGGCTGTTGACCACATTGTTGGTACCGTTCAGGTAACGCAGCATGGCCGGATCAAACACGATTTCCTGCAGCAGGTCGGCAAAATTGCCCAGTGCATGGGTTCTGAACAGCTGGTTCTGGCGGTACATGAGCTGGGGCCAGACAACCGATTCGGCATTGGAGGTGAAATGGTTGTGCCAGAAAACCGTCATGCGCTCCAGCAATGGGTAAGGGGTTTCATGCAGCAGCTGCAGCCACCAGCAGGTCAGCTTCCGGCACTCTTTGCGGGCCTGCATGCGCATGGTGCGGCGTTCATCGTCGCCCAGCTCCTGAAAGCCTGAAACGGCCTCCCAAGGTGTCAGTACCGGGGCGATGGGAATATGGTTGGCGGGAGGCAGCAGGCTTGAAAGGACCTGATCCACCCGGCTGCCGATCCGCTCCCTGCAGAGTGCGTCACTGGCTCCCATTTCCAGGCGCGCGCCGAGATGCCGCGCCATGTTGTAATCCTCCAGGATCATGATTGTTGGTATTTCCCGTCAGCTGTTTTTATTAATATAATAAATATCGGATAAATAGGTTATTTTACAGGACAGGCGGCATGCCCCACTCCGCCTGTTCCGGGCAGGACTTATTCCAGTCCTTGGCTGTGCAGGTATTCGTCGTAGGTTCCCCGATAGTCGACGATATCGCCATTGCCTTTCACATCCAGAATACGATTAGCGATTGAGCTGACGAATTCACGGTCGTGGGAGACAAACAGCAGCGTCCCCTGGTAGATGCCCAGAGCACCGTTCAGGGATTCAATGGATTCCATGTCCAAGTGGTTGGTGGGCTCATCCATCACCAGTACATTGGTGCGCATCAGCATCAGTTTGCCGAAAATCATGCGCCCCTTTTCGCCTCCGGACAGTACCCGCACCGGTTTTTTGACATTGTCACCGGAAAACAGCAGGCGTCCCAGTGTTCCCCGGATCAGGGTTTCCACATCCTCGCCTTCATGGCCACCTTCACGCACATAATCGGCGACCCATTCGGTCAGGTTCCTGTCGCTGTCGAATTCGGCCTCGTGATCCTGATCATAGGATGAGGTTGAGGCTTTCTCGGCCCATTTGATGGTGCCGGTATCAGCCTGCAATTGCCCGAGCAGCAGCTTGGCCAGCGTGGTCTTGCCGGCTCCGTTTTCACCGATAATGGCTATTTTGTCACCGGCATCCACGGTGAGTCTGAAGTCCCGGATCAGGGGCTGACTCATACCGGGGTAAGCAAAATTGAGGTTTTCCACTTCCAGCGCAAAGCGGTGCAGGCGGTTCTTCTCATCATACTCAAAGCGCATCCATGGGTATTGGCGGCTGGATGGCTTGATATCCTCGGGACGGATTTTTTCGATCAGTTTGCGGCGGCTGGTGGCCTGACGTGACTTGGACTTGTTGGCCGAAACACGGCGGATGAACTCCTGCAGTTCGGCAATCCGTTCTTTAGCCTTGGCGTTGGCCTGCTGCTGGCGTTCACGTGCCTGGGTGGAAGCTTCCATGAAATCATCATAGTTGCCGGGGTAAACCTGAATCTTGCCGTAGTCCAGATCAGCGATGTGGGTACAGACCTGATTAAGGAAGTGGCGGTCATGCGAGATGATCACCATGGTGGATTCACGTTCGTTGAGAGTATTTTCCAGCCAGCGGATGGTATTAATGTCGAGGTTATTGGTGGGTTCGTCCAGCAGCAGAATGTCCGGATTGGCAAACAGGGCCTGACACAGCAGCACGCGCAGTTTCCAGCCGGGTGCCACCTCTGACATCGGTCCCTGGTGCTGCTCTGTCGGAATGCCGACTGCGAGCAGCAGTTCCCCGGCCCGGGCCTCGGCAGTATAGCCGTCCATTTCGGCAAACTGACCTTCCAGCTCGGCGGCCTTCATGTAGTCGTCCTCGGTGGCATCCGGATTGGCGTAGATGGCATCACGCTCGCTCATCACATTCCACATTTCCTCATGCCCCTGCAACACCACATCCAGCACCCGCTGGTTTTCATGGGCAAACTGGTCCTGGCGCAGATAGGCCATGCGCTCGTGCGGTTCTTTGGAAACGTTACCGGCACTGGCTTCCTGCAGACCGCACAGGATTCTCATGAAAGTGGACTTGCCGGCCCCGTTGGCCCCGATCAAGCCATAACGGTTGCCTTCCCCGAACTTGACCGAGACGTTCTCGAACAGGGGTTTGGCGCTGAATTGCATGGTGATGTTGGCGGCGACCAGCATGAATGGATTCCTATGACAAGTAAGTGGTACAGAAAATGAGGCGTTACTGTACCACTTCCCATGCGGTGTTACAGCACCGGAAACACCTGCGGAGCCGGGTTCCTACTTCTCTGTCATTTTCCTGCGAACGTCGTTGATATTGTGCCCGGTCAGGCGTGCCAGGGTTTGGGCTTCCCGCTCCCGACGCTCACGCAGCCGGGCCAGGTAGGTTTTTCCTGCCGGGCAGCTGGCCTCGCCGGTAAAGGCATGACGGATGATATAGCGGCCCTGAAAGTTTTCACGGTTGCCGGTACTCTGAAACATCAGGTCCTCCGGGAAATGGTTGCGGTCGTAACGCAGGTGCAGGCGGGTAATGTACACATCCTGTCCGCCGCCACTCTGGCTGTCCGGGTCCACCCAGAATGCCCCCAACTCACGCAGCTGGCGGGCGGACAACGGATCGGCTGCACATGGATCGCACCAGCCCATATCCCAGGCATATTCCAGAAAGACCGACTTGCCACCTTCCCGTTCGACGCTGGTGCGGAACATATCGCGGTAAAAACGGGCGAATTCCTTACTGTTCTTGATATAGGCGGGCACTTCCATATCGCTGGGCAGCTTGACGGTGCGGTAGTTGGTGGTCTCCACCCGTCCGTTGCGACTCAGGGCATAAACAAACATTTCCTGTTTGCCCTGAGCATTGACGGTGCCCAGCCGGATCGGCAGCATGAACTTGCGATAATCATAGGCAATGCGAATCGGACGCAAACGGGTGTAACCGCTTTTGCTGTATTCCTGGAGGTTGACTTTGGCCACGAAAAACTTCATGTCCTGTTTCAGGTAACTGCCCACCACCGGCTCGGCTCCACGGGGCAGTTTGTAACCCTGCTCCTTGAGCCAGACAACCAGTCCGCCGCTTTCTTTGGCGGACAGCAGCAGAATGTCGTATTCGGCCACGGTATAACGTGCCTCAACCGTTACACCCAGCTGGCGGGCACGGGTTGCGGCCATCGATGGCCGCATCATGGGGCGGGGAGCCATGACCGGAGCCGGCATCATCTCGTAAACCGGTGCGCAGGGATCAGGGTCGAAATACTCCACCAGACGCGGTGCGGAGTAGGCATCCAGCTGTTGCAGGGTGGCATGATTGACCACGCTGATCTGCTCCTTGCGCAGGACACTGGGAACCGGGATCACCAGAGCGAAATCCTTGACATCCCCCTTGAAGTCACTGGCCATGGTCACCACATTGCGCAGGCCGTCACGCACATAAACGACTTGAGACGACTCGTTGAACAGGCCGGTATCCGCCTTGGCGACATAAAAACCGCAGAAGGCAGCAGCCTGGGCTGTAAAGCCCAGCAGAACAGTACCCAGCAGTGCCGGGGCAAAGCGTTTCATCAACATCAGATACGACTCCTTTCCGGCCAGTGATAGGACACGCCGGTAAAACGCAGGTTGAGTAAGGGCACCAGCGGGGATGACAGTGCCAGCGCATAGAGAAAGGCATTGGGGATGAACCAGCCATATTGCAGCAGCCAGCCCAGTACCGCCACCCCGCACCCGAATGCGACTTTGCCCGCTGGTGCGCGTGGCAGGGTCATGGGGTCGGAGAGCATGAAAAAGGCAAAAATCAGCAAGGCACCGTTCTGAAGCTGATGCAGGGGGATGGTCCAGGGATCACCCAGCCACAGGGCACGCCCAAGCAGCAGTACGGCATGGGTCAGCAGAAACATAAGGCTGGCCAGCGTCTGCCGCCAGCCCAGCAGCCCAACCAGCCCGGCCCCGGCCAACAGCAGCCCGGCCCACAGCGCCTGTCCCCACTTGCCGGGTGTGACCCAGGCCGCATCGGTCAGCAGCAGGACCGTGACAATGCCGATATTGGACGGATTGAAGAGATGGCGTCCATTGACCCGGATCAGAAACTTGCTGCTGATGGCAATAATGGCAGCCAGGGCCAGCCAGCCCCAGTGTGCAGCATAAAGCAGGATAATAATGGACAGGCTGGTATTGAAAGCGCTCAGAAACTGCAGCGGCAGTGCAAACCGGCGCAGCAGCAGCCACTGGCTCAGCAGGGCTGCAATCAGTACGGCAGCCATGTTTTGCCACGGAATGCTGAATTCAAGGCTGGAGAGGCCGATGAGCAGCAGGCCGGCCTGAACCACCAGCTGATAATAACGCGGGTCCGGGCACAAAAAGTGTTTGGGCTGGAACATGATAACCGCTGGGCTCCTTTGACTTCTCGCAATACGGGTAGCAGCTTCGGCTGCTGCCATAGTCAAATGGATGACGGCTGAATGAAAAAGTTCAGGTTTGCACAGCCCTGCCGGAGGCTGAGAGAAAAAGTCCGGCAGCCGCACAGCTGCCGGAATCCTCTCTCTCCTCTTGTTATTTGGTGATAATTTCCGGTCCCATCATCTGGATGGGCAGCCAGGTGGAAATCCAGGGTATATAGGTCACAATAATCAGGAACAGGAACATGATGGCCAACCAGGGCATGGCCGCCTTGACCACCCGCATCATCGACATCTGTGCCACCCCGGCGGTGACAAACAGATTCAGCCCCACTGGTGGTGTAATCATGCCGATCTCCATATTGACCACCATGATGATGCCAAGATGGATCGGATCAATACCCAGCTGCATGGCGATCGGAAATACCAGTGGTGCAACGATAATCAACAGGCCGGACGGCTCCATGAACTGACCGCCAATCAACAATAATACATTGACCATGATCAGGAAGGTGATGGGTCCCAAACCGGCTCCGAGCATGGCTTCCGTTATCATCTGCGGAATACGCTCTTCCGTCAAGACCTGTTTTAAAATCAGTGCATTGGCAATGATAAACATCAGCATGATGGTGAGCTTGCCGGCATCAAACAGGGTATCGCGGGTATCCTTGTGCCAAAATACGCCAAATCCCTTCAATACCGGATTGCCACCGGCAGTGGCAAATGGTCCCATGTCCTTATAGACATAATTGGCAATCAGGAAGGCATAGACAGCTGCAACGGCAGCCGCTTCGGTGGGGGTGAAGATACCCCCGTAAATCCCGCCCAGAATGATCACGATCAGCATCAGGCCCCAGAAGGCATCGCGGGCCGATGCCATGATTTCACCCCAGCCGGCAAACGGCATGGCCGGCAGCTTCTTGACCCTGGCAGCAATATAGATACCGATCATGAGCATCACGCCGGCAAGAATGCCCGGAATGACGCCCCCCAGAAACATGCGTCCGACGGAGACATCGGTAGCGGCAGAATAGACCACCATGACGATGGAAGGTGGAATCAGGATACCCAGGGTGCCCGCGTTACAGATCAGGCCGGCGGCAAATTCGCGGGTATAGCCGGCGCTCATCATGCCGGAAATGACGATGGAGCCGATGGCGACCACGGTTGCCGGTGAGGAGCCGGACAGGGCGGCAAACAGCATGCAGGCAAATACGGATGCAATGCCAAGTCCTCCCCGTATCGAGCCGGTCATGGCAACGGCAAAGCGGATAATGCGCCGGGCGACCCCGCCGGTAGACATGAAACTGGATGCCAGAATGAAGAACGGGATGGCCAGCAGGGTGAAGTGGCCCTGAAAGGCATTGAACAGGGTCTGAGCCACTGAAGCCAGCGAGGTACTGGAGAAAGCCATCAGGAAGATAATGCTGGAAAGTCCCAGTGATACTGCAATCGGTACACCGATCAGCATCAGGATGATAATCAGCAGGAACAGCAGAATGATTAACATGTCTATTTCCCCCCCCGTTGCTGGGCTACGACTTCTTCCAGGGCTTCTTCTGCTTCATGACTGGCGATCAGGGTATCGATTTCACCACGCCAGATGCGGATAGCCTGTTGTATGAAACGGAACGTCAGCAGTGCCAGCCCCAGTGGCAGTGCCATATAGGGCAGAAAGCGCGGGAGCTTTTCATATTTCTCGCCATCATTAAGCCAGTCAGCCAGAAACTGCAGGAAGGCTGGCATGGGGATATCCTGAGTTTCCATGAAGGCGCGCGTGGTGACGAAGGGATACCAGTAATTCCAGGAGCCGTACAGCAGCAGCAGGCTGTAGGCCAGACAGGCTACCACGGAGGCCAGCGCCAGCCAGCGCCGTGTGCTGGAACCCAGCAGGTTGATGACGACATCCACGCCGATATGAAAATGTTTTTTTACACCGTAGGACATGCCCATCAGCACCAGCCAGGCGAACAGGAAGACCGTGGTTTCCAGCGCCCAGAGAATATTGGCGTTAAAGACATAACGGGCGACGACATTGACAAAGGTAATCAGGGTCATCAGACCCAGACAAACAGCAATACTGGTTTCCTCGATTTCATCAAAAAAACTTTTGGGGCGAGGGGAACTGGCACTACTCATCAGGCAAATCCTCCGTTTGCATGGTGAAACTCCACTGGGGAGACGATGGTTCGAGTGGTGTGGGCAGCGCCCCGAAAGTCAGAGGCGCTGCGGGGGTCGGCTCAGCCTGTTGTCTCAGCCTTCATTGGACTTGATGGCAGCGTCCATCAGTTCCTCGCCAATATCATCCTTGAACTTGTCCCAGACCGGTTTCATGGCGTCAACCCACTGCTGACGCTGTTCATCACTCAGCTCACGCACCTCGGAGCCGGCAGCCTTGACCAGATCGCGGTTTTCCAGCTCAACCTTGTTGGACTCGGCATTGCGGGTATCGCTCACTTCCTTGAGGATGGTGAGAAACTGGTCGCGCACCTCCGGATCCAGGCTCTCTATCCACTCATTGGAGGCCACCACCAGATAGTCCAGAATACCGTGGTCGGTATGGGTTATCCCATCCTGTACTTCAAAAAACTTCTGGCCGTAGATATTGGACCAGGAGTTTTCCTGCCCATCCACAACGCCGGTCTGCAGGGCGCTGTAGACCTCGGAGAAGGCGATTTTCTGGGGATTGGCTCCGATGGCTTCGAACTGGGCCACCAGTACGTCAGAAGGCTGGATGCGGAATTTCAGGCCCTTGGCATCTGCCGGAACCAGCAGCGGCTTGTTGGCGGACAGCTGCTTCATGCCGTTGTGCCAGTAGGCCAGCCCCTGCAGGCCCCGCTTTTTCATGCTGTCCAGCAGGCTCATGCCCGCTTCGGAGTTCTGGAAGCGGTCCACAGAATCCACATCCTTGAACAGAAACGGCAGGTCAAACAGACGGAACTTTTTGGTGAAGACCTCGAACTTGGACAGGGAAGGTGCTGCCAGCTGTACATCACCGGCCAGCATGGCTTCCAGTACCTTGTCATCGTCATACAAGGTGGAGTTCGGGAATACCTGCATGCAGGCCTTGCCGTTCATTTCCTCATTGACACGCTTTTCCAGCAAAGCGGCAGCGATGCCCTTGGGGTGTTTGTCGGTGTTGGTGACATGGGAAAACTTGATGACGATTTCACCATCATCACAATTGGCCAGCGCCACATTGGAACCCAACAGCAGGGTTGCTGAAATAGCCATGCTGATCAATGATTTACGCATAGGGATTCTCCTCTACTTTTCGTGCTGATAAAAACCGGCGCAAGATACGCCTGATGTATGAGGTGGATATAGCAAATGGTATGCCAGTTGCCGGATAAAGCACAATCCTGAACAGCTTTAATAAAATAAGCAAATGATTTTATTTGATATATTTAGTAAAAAGCAGGTTTTCATTCCTGATGCCAGACCTGTAAAGGGGTTTTGTGCTCAGGTGTTATGGCGGAAATCCGCCGTTTGGGTGAGACAGAATGGGCGGGTTTTCGCCATATCGTCAGTCAGGCAGGGCCGGGTTCCAGTCATGTTGAAAACCTCATTGTAACCTCATGTTTTTTATTTGATTAAGGTTTTTTCCACCGGTCGGGTTCCTGCATCGCTGACATGGATTGTGATAGACTGACATTTTTAAAAATAAAAAAAACTAATATGAATATCGGAATTTGGGTATTTCTCGCTCTGTTGGGTGGCCTGTTCCTGTGGGGTGTCACCCTTTACAATCGGCTGGTTCTACTTAAAAACAATTCGAAAAAAGCCTGGAGTAATATCGATGTACTGCTGAAGCAGCGCAATGAAGAGCTGCCCAAGCTCATCAGTGTCTGCAGGGAGCACATGAAGTATGAGCAGGAAACCCTGCAACGTGTCATTGCCGCCCGTACCAAAGTGGATATGGCCATCAAGTCTCATGATATTGCCGCCCTGGGTGTTGCTGAAGCACAGATGCAGCTGGGCTTGGGGCACCTGTTCGCCGTGGCAGAGGATTATCCGGCGCTTAAGGCCAGTGAGGCTTTCCTGCAGCTGCAGGCACGCATCAGCACACTGGAGGACAGCATTGCCGACCGGCGTGAGTTCTATAATGACAGTGCCGCCATCAACAACACCCGTATTGAGCAGTTCCCGGATATCATTATTGCCAGAATGTTCAGTTTCAAACCCTTCAAGCTGATGCAGTTCCGGGCGGCAGAAAAGCAGGATGTCGATGTGGCGGCTCATTTCAATGGGCTGGCATCCTGACCGGCACCAATCCACATGGCATTCCCGCATGAGCTGAAAAACCGCTACCGCCGATCTGGCAGTTATAATCCCTTCACCCTGTGGCGGCGTACCGGGATGGTCGCCCGCACTGCCACCGGGGTTTTCGCTCTGGGCTGGCTGCTGCTGGCCGGGTTTGTGGTGCAGCGCTGGGGCTATCAGGCCCTGTTTTTCATGGCACTCTCCAATTTCGGCTTTTCGCTGGCCCACTACCGCCGTTATCGCCTGATCGAGGATACCCCGACCACCCGTCTCAGCAGTGGTGCGCAGGGCTATGTCGAGCTGCAGGGGCAGGTCTGCACCGTCGATGTCGCCCGTTATCAGGGACACCCGGACCTGCCGGTCAATGTCTGGTCTGCCGGTCTGAGCGAGGAGCAGTCGTTTTATCTGGATGATGGCAAAGGGCGTTGCCTGTTGTATCCGGGGGCTGCCGAAATGATTGTGCGTCCGGCGGATACCCACCTGTACTGGCTGCCGGCCATTTATCCGGGCCAGACCCTGTATGTGCTGGGTGAAATGCGTACTGTCAACAGTACCACCGGCCACGCAGCCGGCCTGCGCGAGCGGACCGCACGGATTCTGGCACGCTGGAAAACCCGGCCGGATGTGCTGCTGGAAGGTTATGATGCCGATGGCAACGGAGTGCTGGATCAGGATGAATGGCAGGCGGTGCGCACTCAGGCCAAAACGCTGGCACGCCAGGAATGGCAGCAACAGGCACAGGCAGCAGCCACACATGTGATCGACCGCAGCCGGGATGGGCGTCTGTTTCTGATCACCAACATGCTTCCGGACAAACTGGCGCTACGCTTCCGGATTGCGGCCTGGGTACATGGTCTGGCCTGGATCGGCCTGATGCTGGCATCGCTGCATGGCACCTGACTCCGCCCCCGGTCATTCACCCAGCACCAGTGTGACGGCAATACCCCACATCACGATACCGACGATCATGTCCAGATAGCGCCAGCTTTGCGGTCTGGCAAACCAGGGAGCCAGCCTGCGCCCGCCCCAGACCAGCCCCAGAAACCAGGCGGTCGAAGCCAGCGCCGCACCCAGGGCAAACCACGCTGGTTCCCGACCCGGCAGCTGCCCGCCAATGCTGCCCAGCAACACCACGGTATCCAGATACACATGCGGGTTCAGCAGGCTGATGCCCATGGCGGTCAGTGCTGCGGTTCTGGCGGTCATGGGCTTGAGACGCTCTGCGCTCAGGCTTTCCGGCTGCAGGGCGCGACGAAAGGCGAGCGCACCATACACGAACAGAAAGAGGGCTCCACCCCAGCGCGCCAGCGCCAGCAGCAGGGTACTGCGCTGAATCAGGCTGCCCAGTCCCCAGACTCCGGCGGTAATCAGGATAACATCAATCAGGATGCAGACCCCGGCTACCCGCCAGGCATGCTGGTTGCGCAGGGCACAGCTGAGGACAAAGGCATTCTGGGCTCCGATGGCGATGATCAGTCCGGCCCCGACACCGAAGCCCTTCAGAATGGCAAGCAGCGCCATCAGGCCAGTACCTGGTCCAGTGCCGTGAGCAGCTGCTGCAATTCCTCCGGTGTGGTGTAATGCACAAAGGACAGCCGTACCACACCCGCCTCGGGTGCTTCGCCCATGGCCTCGATACAGCGCCAGGCATAGTAGTGCCCGGCGCCGGCCATGATATTGTGCGTGCTGAGTGCGGCTCCCAGTGCAGCGGTACCGTGTTTGCGGGACACGAATGCCACCGTGGCAGCCCGCACTGAAGCATCAGCGGGGCCGAGCAGGCGCACATCCTTGCGGGATGACAGGTAATCAAGCAGTGGGACCAGCAGTTCGGTTTCAGCCTCCCGGAACAGCGGCTGCAACTGCTGCGCTCTGGCTGCGGCGGGTACTGACGGTGACGGGGTTGTCGTTGTTGTCCCGCTGCCGAAATGATGCGCATGCAGGGTGTCAAAATAGTCTGCCACACCATTGCTGGCGGCGACCTGGGCATGATCGGGGCCAGCCGGGTTGAAGGTTTTGTGGACCAGCCCTTTGTTGAAGAAATGCCCCTGATTACCGAGTAGTTCTGCCAGTGGGTGACTGATGGTCATTACGCCCTGATGTGGACCAAAAGTCTTGTAGAGCGAGAACAGATACACATCCGCCCCCAGCGCATTGACATCGGGAAAACCGTGTCCGGCATGAGATACCCCGTCGACAATCGTGAAAATACCCGCTGCCCTGGCCTTATGGCAGATGGTGGCTACCGGGTTGATATGCCCTACCACGTTCGAGCAGTGGGTAAAGGCCAGCAGGCGGGTGCGTTCGGTGAACAGCTGGTCCAGCCGGTCCGGGTCGAGCAGGCCGGAAGCCGGGTCCAGCTGCCATTCGCGGATCACCATGCCATCATCTGCAAGCCTGCGCCAGGCACCAATGTTGGCCTCATGATCCTGGTTGGTGACGATGATTTCATCACCCGGCTTCAGCACCTTGCGGAAAGCCTGTGCCAGTACTGCCGTATTCTGGGAGGTTGACGGCCCCAGGTGCACTGTCTCCGGAGCAAGGTTGAGGTATTCCGCCAGCCGTACATAAGCCTGATCCATCTGCTCTCCGGCCAGTGCCGAAGCCTTGAAAGAGTAGTAAGGCTGTACTTTGGTCTGGCGGTAGTAGGTGCACAGGCGCTCAATAACCTGATGACAGACGTAGGAGCCACCGGCATTCTCGAAATGTGCCTGCCCCTGCAGGTCGGGTTCGTCAAAAGCGGGAAACTGGCTGCGCACAAACGCACGGTCCAGCCGAAGCCGGGAATCAGACGGATTTTGCATGAATGTTCTCCACAGGTGCTGCGATAGTGATAGCAGATCAGGCCGTATATGGGAAGTTCGGACCGCAAATCCCGGTTCCCCCCCGGAAACGGCTGTGGCATCATGCGCGCGCATGGACATGATGCAGGCACAGGAAATTCTCCGCTCGGTTTATGGTTATGATGATTTTCGTCTGAACCAGCGCGCCATCATTGCCTCCCTGCTGGACGGGAAGGATGTGCTGGCCCTGATGCCAACCGGGGGCGGCAAGTCCCTGTGTTACCAGATTCCGGCTCTGGTCCGCCCCGGTGTGGGGATTGTGGTATCACCCCTGATTGCCCTGATGCAGGATCAGGTCGAAGCCCTGAAGCAGCTGGGACTGCGGGCGGCTTTCCTGAACTCCACCCTGGATTATGCCGGTGCCCAGGCCATTGAGCAGGCGTTGCTGGCCGGGGAGCTGGACCTGCTCTATGTGGCACCCGAGCGGCTGCTGACCGAGCGCATGCTGGGGCTGATGGACCGGAGTCACCTGGCCCTGTTTGCCATTGATGAAGCCCATTGTGTGTCACAATGGGGGCATGATTTCCGCCCTGAATACCAGAAGCTTTCCGTACTGGCCGGGCGTTATCCGACGGTACCGCGCATTGCCCTGACCGCAACGGCCGATCAGCGTACCCGGCAGGAAATTATCAGTCAGCTGGGACTGGAGCAGGCTGATCTTTATGTCAACAGCTTCGACCGCCCCAATATCACCTACACCATCCACGAAGGCCAGAATGCCCGTCAGCAGCTGTGGCGTTTTATTGATACCTGCCATTACCGTGATGCCGGTATTGTGTACTGCCTGTCGCGCAAAAAAGTGGAGTCGGTGGCACAATGGCTGTCGGAACGGGGCTGTATCGCCCTGCCATACCATGCCGGTCTGAGCGCCCAGGTCCGGCAGGCGCATCAGGAACGCTTTCTGCGCGAGGACGGGGTGATCATTGTGGCCACCATTGCTTTCGGTATGGGGATCGACAAGCCGGATGTAAGGTTTGTGGCACACCTGAACCTGCCCAAAAGCATTGAAGCCTACTATCAGGAAACCGGACGTGCCGGACGCGATGGCGAACCGGCCAATGCCTGGATGGCCTACGGGTTGCAGGATGTCATCACCCTGCGCCAGATGATGGCGGATTCCAAAGCCAGCGAGCAGCAGAAACGTGTGGAGCACCACAAGCTGGAAGCCATGCTGGGGTTATGTGAAATGACCACCTGCCGTCGGGTGGCGTTGCTGGATTATTTCGATGAGCCGGGTACTGAAGCCTGCGGGAATTGTGATAACTGCCTGAATCCGCCGCAGAGCTGGGACGGAACGGTAGCTGCCCAGAAAGCGCTGTCCTGCGTTTACCGCACTGGCCAGCGCTTCGGGGTGAATTACTTGGTGGATGTGTTGCAGGGCCGGGCTGATGACCGTATCCGTCAGTTCGGGCATGACAGTCTGAGTACCTTCGGTATCGGCCAGGATCATGGCCAGAGTGAATGGCGTACCATCTTTCGCCAGCTGATTGCGCTGGGTTATCTGAGTGTGGACCTGGAAGGTCATGGTGCGTTGCGGCTGACGGAAAAGTCACGCCCCCTGCTGCGCGGGGAAATCAGCCTGCAGCTGCGTCATGACCGTACTGTGGAAAAAAAGCAGAAGGTTCGGGGTGTGAAAGCAACGGTTCGTCCGGAAGACCAGTCCTTATGGGAAGCCCTGCGCCGGCTGCGCTTGCGCCTGGCGCAGGAACAGGGGGTGCCGTCCTATGTGATTTTCCATGACAGTACCCTGATACAGATGATCGTGCAGCGCCCCCGGACGCTGGAGGGGCTGGGGATGATCTCCGGCATCGGTGAGCAGAAACGCGAGCGTTACGGGCAGGCTTTTCTGGAGGAAATCCGGGCACATAACTGACTCTATGGGGAATGAAAAACTTTTTCTCCACTGCTCAGTCTGCAGCAAGCAAAACCGACTATAATGAAGCTGTTGTTTAAGGAAATGGCTTTAAAATAAAAATAAAGCCGAAAGCTCAGGAAGCCAGATGTCTTGGCGGGTATGACTCCTCCTCCGATCAAGACGTTCTCCTCACTGATACCCCGGACATCTGGTCTTCCTTTCCTCTGCTGCATACTTCTCCACCTCCGCCTGTTTTCCGGATTTTCCCGTGCCGGACATGCGAACCGGCATATCAGTCTGATAATATCCTCCCGTTGTTGATGTTTCCCGACTGAAGGATATGCAATGGGTTATGAACTGGCTTTCCTGATAGCCATTGTTGCGCTGTTGTCGATCATGCTCAGCCCGCTGGCGAGAATACCGGAGGTGTTTTTCGGTGGGCAGTCGCCGGCGGGCAGAGGTCCGGGTTTATGGACACTCACCTTCTCCATGGTGACCAGCTGGCTGCTGGCCCGTTCGCTGCTGAATGCTGCCCTGCTGGGCTTTTTTTTCGGTGTCTGGGGTGTACTGGCCTGTGCCGCCTATTACCTTTCATTCTGGGTGGCGAACTGGATCATCAGCCGCATCCGCTTCGAGCAGGGTTACAGCAACATCCAGACCTGGCTTTATGACCGTTTCGGGGCCTGGGGACCGGCCTGCTACAATTTCATCGCTTATCTGCGCCTGATCAGCGAGGTGGCGGGCAGTCTGCTGGTGGTGGGTGTACTGATAGGGAGCGAGGGCAGTGGTTCCTACATCCTGGCGGTACTTGGTGTGGCGCTGGTGACACTGACCTACTCGCTGATGGGAGGCATGTCCGCTGCTTTGCGTACGGATTTGTTTCAGTGGCTGATTTTTGCCGGTATCACCCTGTTTCTGGTGTTGCTGGTGGCGGGAAATGGCAATCTTGAGTGGCGTCATTTGCTGCGTGAGCCATTTTCCGTCAGCTCACCCGGCCCGGTACTGCTGGCAGCAGTCATGCTGCAGATATGGAGTTTTCCCCTGCATGACCCGGTGCTGATGGACCGGGGGTTTCTGGCTGGCCGCGATGTCACCCGGCAGGCCTATGCGCATGCCGGCTGGATCGGCGTGGCCTGTATTGTGCTGTTTGGTGCGCTGGGTGTGCTGGCTGGCGGGGCAGCCGCACCCGGCGAGCCACTGCTGGCATCCCTGCAGCGCTTACTGGGAACGCCGGCCATGTTCCTGTTCAGTTCAGCCCTGATCGTTGTCGCCATGGCCGGTATTGACGGTGCACTGGCCAGTTCGGCCCGGCTGATGGCTGTGGACATGCGCGCCATCATGCCGAATCTGGCCAATGGCCGGCTGGCGATGGTGATTACCACCCTGCTGGGACTGATCGTGATGTTTCTGGGGCGACAGGATCCGTTCATGGCCCTGGCCCTGAGCGGTATTGTATCCATGTACCTGTCGCCGGTGGTGTTTTTCAGCCTGCTGAACCGGCGTGAAGACATTCCGGCCTGGAGTTACGTCAGCAGCTGTCTGCTGGCACTGGCGGGTGCTCTGCTGTATTTTCTGGAGGCACGTGGCCAGACCGGGCTGATGGGGGAAATGCACAACCATACCCGGCTGCTGCTGATCTGTTTCGGCCTGTTTGCGGGTTGCAACCTGCTGTTCTGGATTGGCGGGCGACTGGCCTATGCAGTGCGCATGCGTCCTCAGGGTTCTTTGTAGAAACGGACCGGAGCGGGTAAATTACGCCATAATGCTTGCATGTGTTTGGATGCCTGTGCTTTGCTTTGGTCGGTATTAAATACCCGAAGGAAGAACACCCATGAAACACCCTTCCATTGCTGCGGGCCTGATGCTGGCAGCGGCTTTTACCCTTGGTGCCTGCAGCAGTACACCGGAGCCGGAAGCGTCCGGAACCGGTCCTGTGATCACCGGCTCTGATGCCGATGCCAGCGGGCCGGAATGGGCCATGAATGAAGCGGGTAAACCGCATACCCATCTTGTTGATATCCCCGGCTGCCCCGGTGGTCCCCATACCTTCACGCATGTGCATGAAGGTGAGCTGGCCAGTGTCGGTTTGCACAAGCACGATGGCTGTTTTGCCTGTCCGGAGCAACCGCTGGTGAGCCGGCTGCTGCAGCAGTAAGGCGGGTGCCATGTTCACAACCCTCCTGATCGCCAACCGGGGTGAAATCGCCTGCCGCATTGCCCGTACTGCCCGCCGCCTGGGCATCCGGACGGTGGCGGTTTTTTCGGATGCGGATTGCGATGCGCTGCATGTCAGGGCTTGTGACGCGGCTTTCCATCTCGGTGCAGCCCCTGCTGCCGACAGCTACCTGCGGGGGGACAGGATTCTGGCAGTGGCACGGCGCAGTGGTGCACAGGCTGTCCACCCCGGTTATGGTTTTCTGTCGGAAAATGCCGGTTTTGCACGGGCCTGTGCGGAGGCCGGTATCTTGTTTGTCGGCCCGCCCGCCACGGCTATTGAGGCCATGGGTTCCAAAAGTGCTGCCAAGGCCATTATGGCGCAGGCTGGAGTACCGCTGATACCCGGCTACCATGGAGACGAACAGGCAGATGAGTGGCTTTTCCGGCAGTCACAGAGCATTGGTTACCCGCAACTGATCAAGGCTGCAGCCGGTGGTGGTGGCAGGGGCATGCGTATGGTGACACAGGCCGGGGAGTTTGATGCTGCCCTGCAGTCGGCACGGCGGGAGGCCAGCGCGGCTTTCGGTGATGACCGGGTGCTGATTGAACGCTATCTGCCCGCCTCCCGCCATGTCGAGCTGCAGGTGTTTGCCGATACACAGGGACATGTGGTGCACTTGTTTGAGCGTGACTGTTCCATCCAGCGTCGGCATCAGAAAGTGATTGAGGAAGCACCGGCACCGGGCATGACGGCCAGTCTGCGCGCTGCCATGGGAGCTGCAGCCATCAGTGCGGCACGGGCCATTGCCTATGTGGGGGCCGGAACCGTGGAGTTCCTGCTGGACCCGACGGGAGCCTTCTACTTTATGGAGATGAATACCCGCCTGCAGGTTGAGCACCCGGTCACGGAGATGGTCACGGGCCAGGATCTGGTCGAGTGGCAATTGCGTGTGGCGGCTGGTGAGCCGTTACCGCTGCAGCAATCCCAATTGTCGCTGCGGGGGCATGCCTTTGAGGCCCGTGTGTATGCCGAAGTGCCGGAACAGGATTTTCTGCCGGCTACCGGTACGCTGGAATACCTGCAGGCTCCGGCAGAAGCCGCTGGCGTGCGGGTGGATACCGGCGTGACTCAGGGGGATACAATCAGTGTTTACTATGACCCGATGATCGCCAAGCTGATTGTCCGGGGTGAAGACCGAAAGGTGGCGCTGCAACGCCTGCAACAGGCACTGGCCGCCTATCACGTTGCCGGGGTGGGAACCAATCTGGCTTTTCTGGCCCGCCTGTGTGCCCTGGATGATTTTGCCCAGGCCCGGCTGGATACCAATTTTATCGGGCAGCATCGGGAGGCCCTGTTTCCGGGGGAAACGGGTGTACCGGTACAGGTGCTGGCGGCAGTCTGTCTGGTGGAGCGGTCCCATCAGCAGCAGCAACTGCAGCAGCAGGGCAGCACCACCGACCCATGGTCACCGTGGCAGGTGGCTGACAGCTGGCGCATGAATCTGGTGCACCAGCAGACCCTGGTGTTTGTGTGCCATGAACAGCACTTGTCAGTTACCCTGCATGACCGGCCACAGCAGGCTGTTTGTATGCTGGAAACGTCGCAGGGGCGGGAAACACTGTCCGGTGAGCTACTGGGGCAGCATGCCCTGCGGGTTCGGCTGGGTGATCAGGTGTTTGTGGCGACCGTGCTGCAGCATGCGTCCGGCTTCACGGTGTGGTATCAGGGCCGACAATGGCAGCTTGCCTTGTCTGATGCCCTGCAACCGGCAGAGGAGCAGGCAATGTCGGATGGGCATCTGAGTGCACCGATGCCGGGAGTGATTGTGGCCATTGAGGTCCGGGTCGGGGAGCCGGTTCGGGTCGGCCAGCGCCTGATGGTGATGGAGGCGATGAAAATGGAGCATGCGATTACCGCTCCCATGGCCGGAGTGGTGAGTGCCATCCATTTTGCCATCGGTGATTCGGTCAGGGACGGGGATGAACTGTTGTGTCTGGAGGAAATACCGACATGAAAACAATTGGCCTGTTGGGTGGCATGAGCTGGGAGTCTACCGCACTTTACTACCAACTGATTAATCAGGGGGTGCGGCAGGCACTGGGCGGCCTGCATTCGGCAAAAATCATGTTATACAGTGTGGATTTTCATGAGATTGAACAGCGTCAGCATACCGGGGACTGGGCCGGTACGGCGGTCATGCTGACTGATGCTGCCCGTCGTCTTGAGGCTGCCGGGGCGGACTTGTTGCTGATCTGTACCAATACCATGCACAAGGTTGCTCCGGTGGTTGAAAGCGCCATTTCCATGCCGTTGCTGCACATCGCTGATGCGACTGCACTGGCGTTGCAGGCGGATGGTATCCGGCGTGTGGGGTTGCTGGGTACCCGCTTCACCATGGAGCAGGATTTCTACAAGGGCCGGCTGGAGCAGGTATTCGGGCTGGAAGTGCTGGTACCGGAGCCGACAGCACGTGAGCAGGTACACCGGATCATCTATGATGAACTGTGTCTGGGGGATGTTCAGGCGGCATCACGCGCACGGTATCTCGACATTATCAGGCAGCTACAGCAGCGTGGTGCCGAGGCCGTGATTTTGGGCTGTACCGAGATCACCCTGCTGATTCAGCAGCTCCACACCCGCCTGCCGCTTTATGACACCACTGCCATCCATGCACGGGCTGCGGTGGAGGCGGCATTGGACCCGGCGTGATCCGGGTCCGGTATCCGGGCTGTGCTGTCAGGGTGTCAGTGTGCCCACTCCAGAAAGCAGTTCAGGGACTGATTCGCCAGGGTCAGCAGCCCGGATACATCCAGCTCACCGGTCGGTGCGGGGAGTAGAAACTTGCGGGGTGAGGCCTGAAAGTCATAACCTTCCAGGCGTTCATACTCCCAGGGGAAGGGCAGCTGGAGCCGGGCTGGCAGTACATCCTGCCCTTCCCCATCCTCGATGCGCAGGAACAGGCGTACCCCCTGCTCCAGGTCAATGCGTACCCGGGTGTCCATCTCGAAGACCCGGTGGCGTATCCCGGTATGGGAGTAGCAGCGGCAGCAGGCCCGTTCACGCCACAGCCGCCCCAGTGACGGATCACCATCATAGTTGGACATGCTTTCCATATCCCAGGCCGCCGCCTCATCAATGCCGTGTCGTTCCAGGGCCTGTTTCCAGCTTGCATCCCACACATCCAGCAGCAGCAGGGCAAAGTCGGCGCGTACCTTCAGCGCTGCCAGTCGGGCTTCATGATACGCCCGCACATCCTGCCAGCTCAGCCCGGCGGGCAGGCGTTCATCCGTCTGTTCCAGCAGATGCTCCACAACGGAACGCAGGGAGGGGTCATTGAAATAATCCTGCAGACTCTCGGGAATCCTGATGCTTCTCATGTAAGCTCCCTGTGTGAATGGAACGGACGCGATCCCACAGAATACGCCGGAAGCGGGCAAAACCGGTTCCGAACCGTGATTCCTGTTGCGTTATTTGTGTCTCCCAGCATGGCAGCAGCGCCGGCCAGGAAGCAAAGTGCCAGTAACGGCGGTAATAATGATCACCAATCAGGTGTGCTGCGCTACGTTCCTGCAGGCCGATGACAAAAAACCAGGCCTGCTGCTCCAGTATCCCGGCAGGGCCGAGCTGTTGCAGGGCATAACGTCTGGCAGCCGGGAACTGGCCATAACGGGTCAGTGGTTCAAACTGGCAATCCAGGATCACCACCTGCCTGTTGCCTTGAGCGGAATACCAGCACAAGGCCAGCAACACATCACCATGCCGCCCCTGTACCAGCCAGTCTGCCTGTACCGAGCGCAGGAAGGCCTCCCGCTCCGGTATCAGCGCAGGGCGGATGGCATCTGCTGCCTTTGAAGCCTGCAGCAGGGCGTACAGGAACAGCCAGCTGGCCGGGCGTGCCTGGTTCAGAAAGTGGATCAGCCCGCGCATGAGGCTGGCTCCCTCCTGCGGTATCTCCCAGTCGGCAGGTTCCTGACGCAGCAGGTGTTCCGGGCAGTGCAGGTTGCCCTGTCCCGGCAGGTCCAGCAGTCGGCCTGTGACCGGATAAGGCCCGAAATAGCGCTGGCAGCGTTCAGCCAGCACCGGCATGAAACGTTCCAGGGTGCTCAGGGTAAAGGGCTGCATGGCACGGATGGCAGCAGCATTCCAGAGCCGGTCGGTATTGATGCGGATTGCAACCCGTCGATAATCCGGTGTCTGTGCGGTTTCCACCATGCTGTTGTGCCTGCAAACTAACAATCAGGCAAATTTTGCCCATTTTGGTGTTTCGGCTCAATCAACCGTACCGGTACCGGTCGGAATTCATGCTGCCTGCTCCGCGCCAGTCACCCATACCACCATTTTTGCTGCGCTGCACACGGGTCTGCTATGATACCTGAACCAAGTAAGTATGATACTGGAAGGCGCTTATGAGTATGGCAAGTCCGGCAGGCACCGAACTGGAGTTCCCGTTTCCTGATGCACCCGCACCGGGACAGTTGTTTGAGGTCAGTCATGGGATTTACTGGTTGCGCATGCCGCTGCCGATCCGCCTGAATCACATCAACCTGTGGCTGATTGAGGGGGAGTCCGGTTTCAGCCTCATCGACACCGGCTGGGCCACAGACGAAAATATTGCCATCTGGGAGCGGGTGGCTGCGGAGCGCTTTGTCAGCAAACCGGTTCATGAAATCATCGTGACCCACATGCACCCGGACCATATCGGGCTGGCAGGCTGGCTCTGCAAGGTGCATGGTGTGGAACTGTATATGTCTCGAGCCGAGTACTTCAACTGCCATCTGCTGCTGAGCTACACCCATGAGGAGGCACCGGAGGAGGCCATCGGCTTTTATCAGGCCATCGGCTACAGTGAGGCACAGCTGCACAATTACCGTGCTCATTTTGGCCAGTTTGGCCAGTTTGTACGCTCCCTGCCACATGCGTATCACCGCCTGCAGGAAGGGGATGAGCTGACGCTGGGCGGTGTCCGCTGGCAGGTTATTATCGGGGAGGGACACTCACCCGAACATGTGTGTCTGTACAGTCCCGAGCGCAAGGTGTTGATCTCCGGTGACCAACTTTTACCCAGTATCACCTCCAATACCAGTGTCTGGCCGACGGAGCCACATGCCAATCCGCTGGAGGAATGGCTGGCTTCCTGTCAACGGCTGAGCGGCCTGATTCCGGATGATGTGCTGGTATTGCCGGCCCACGGGCTGCCGTTCCGGGGCGCGCGTACCCGGCTGGAGCAGCAGATTCAGGAGATTGCGGAGAATCTGGACAAGCTGCTGGTGTTCTGTCACGAACCCCGTCGGGTAGTTGATACGTTTCCGGTGCTGTTCCGCAGCGAGATTACCAATGGCAATCTGATGATGGCTGCGGGGGAAGGTCTGGCCTATCTGCACTGCCTGCAGGCACGCGGGCTGGTTCAGGTCGAGTACCGGGATGGCGTAGGTTACTGGCAGCGGGTTGCCGGAAAGTAACGATATGGAGGCGGTATCGTGTCAGAGCCTGTCGGGAGGCATGCATGGGAGCCACTGTACGGACCGATCAGGTGTTTATTGGAATGATTATGGATGTCAATTAATTCTACTGGTGAATCAAAAAAATTAATTAATTCAGTTCTTGTGCTGTGCACAAAAATCCTTATTATGTGATTTAACGACTTGTCGGTAAAAAGCGACAAACACATTCAGGCGGTGGTGTGGCGTCACCACCCGTTCGGGCAGGCACGCTGGAAATGGTTATTCCTGTTCTGACCCAACCGTTGATTAAAAGAGGTTAAAATATGGGCACACCCGCTCAAACCCAAGCTGACGGACATTTCAGTCCGGTAGCGTTGCAGTCCAATCTGCTCAAGGCCAGCCTGCTGTGGAAGCAGTTCTGCAGCCGTATGGTTGCTGACTATCTGGAAGGTGACACCCCGAATGTCAGCAATGAAGCCTTCACCCGGGCTGTTTCCCAGTGGGTTGCCAGTCTGGTGGCCAATCCGGTACCCGTGTTTCAGGCCGGAGTCAACTATCTGGCTGATCAGACCCAGCTGTGGCAGGGTATGTCAGCCCGTCTGGCCGGTTTGAACGATTTCCCCCTCAGCCGCCACAGCAGCCGTGACCGCCGTTTCAAGGATGAGTCCTGGCAGACCAATCCGCTGGGCGCCATCATGATGCAGTCCTACCTGAATTTTGCCGACTACTGGAAGTCGCTGACGCGGGTACAGGACGGAATGGCGGAAGCGGATGCGGAAAAAGCGCGCTTCCTGATCAATATCATGGTGGATGCACTGGCACCCAATAATTATGCCATGACCAATCCGGAGGTCTGGAATGCCGTGCTGGCCAGTAATGGCGAGAATCTGGTCCGGGGCATGGAAAACCTGTTGCAGGACTTCCAGCAGGGTGAGCTGCGCATCCGCATGACCGATACCGAGGCTTTTGAGGTCGGACGCGATATCGCCACCACACCGGGTCAGGTGGTGTTCCGTAACGAACTGCTGGAACTGATCCAGTACAATCCGTCCACGCCAAATGTGCACCAGACGCCGTTGCTGATTATTCCGCCCTGGATCAACAAGTACTACATTCTCGACCTGCGCGAAAAGAACTCCTTTGTTAAATGGGCGGTTGAGCAGGGCCATACCGTGTTCATGATCTCCTGGAAAAATCCGGGCAGTGACCAGAAAGACCTGAGTTTTGATGATTATCTGAGATCCGGCACCCTGACTGCCATGGATGTGGTGGAAAAAATTACCGGAGAGCGGGAGCTGAATCTGGCTGCTTACTGTCTGGGTGGAACGCTGGCGGCAGCAACACTGGCCTACCTGAACACCCAGGGTGATCACCGGGTCAAGAGTGCTACCTTCTTCACCACCCTGATTGATTTCTCCGAGCCGGGCGAGATCGGTGTCTTCCTGGACGAGCAGCAGGTCAGCGCCCTGGAAAAGCTGATGGAAGCCAATGGCGGCTATCTGGATGGCAAGAATATGGGGGCGGCTTTCAACATGCTGCGTGCCAATGACCTGATCTGGTCATTCTTCGTCAACCTGTACCTGCTGGGCAAGGACCCGATGCCGTTTGACCTTCTGTACTGGAATTCGGACAGCACCCGGATGCCGGCAGCCATGCACAGCTTTTACCTGCGCAATATGTATCTGCAGAATCGTCTGCAGGAGCCAGGTGGCATCACGCTGTTGAACACGCCGATTGACATCAGCGCGGTCAAGACCCCGGTGTATTTCGTCTCGGCCCATGATGATCACATTGCGCCCTGGAAAACCACCTATCTGGGAGCCCAGCTGTTCGCCGGCCCCAGACGCTTTGTGCTGGGCGAATCCGGCCACATTGCCGGTATCGTCAATCCGCCGGCTGCCAACAAGTACGGCCACTGGGTCAATAACGACCTGTCCGGTGAAGCAGATGACTGGTTTGCCGGTGCTGAAAAGGTGGCAGGCTCCTGGTGGCTGGACTGGGACCAATGGGTGAGCCAGTACGAAGGTGAATCGGTTGCGGCGCGTGAACCCGGTGCCGGTGCACTCAAAGCGCTCTATCCGGCTCCCGGTCACTACGTGCTGGAAAAATCCTGATGTCGGCAGCGCAGGAAGGGGAACGCAGGCATTTACATACCTGTGTTCTGCCCATGCGCTGGGGCGATATGGATGCCTATGGCCATCTCAACAATGTAGCCTATTTCCGCTTCATGGAAGAAGCCAGGGTCCAGTTGCTGAAGGTGATGCAGATCAGTGACATTGAGATCGGGCGTGAAGCACCGGTCGTGATCAATGCCGGCTGCACTTTCCTGAGCCAGCTCACCTATCCGGATGATCTTCGGGTGGTGTGTCTGGTCGGGGAGCCGGGGCGCAGCAGTTTCATGATCTGGTATGAAATTTACAGTAGCGCCCAGCCGGATAAGCCGGCTGCAGAGGGTTACTCCAAGGTAGTCTGGATCGACCGTGAGACCAACCGTTCCGTTCCGCTGCCGGAACCGCTGCGGCAGCAGCTGGGCTGATTCACCTGTTTTCCCTTCATGCTGTTTTCCGGGGTTCCCGTATCCACGGGAACCGTAATCGGCCTGAATAGGCTATACTTTTCCGGAGTCAGGTTGTTGGAGTCGGGGAGGGAGACATGGAGCCACAGACAGAAAGCGAAGCAACCAATACCAAGCAGGCCCAGAATGTGATGCAGATTTCGGCGGCTACTGACAAGGCCCTGAAACGACTGTCGGAAGCCAGCAAAGATGATGTCAAGGGTGTTGCCGCTTCCCAAATTGAATTACTGTCGCGTTTTTATGATCTTTCCCTGACCCAGGCCGGGCACAGCTTTCGCTGGGCGCTGGTGGCCAGTATTGTCGGCTTCCTGTTTTTTGTGGCGGCATTGGGTGTTGCCCTGTCCTGGGGCGATGGCGAGTTTGCCGGTGTTGCCCGCATTGCCACCATTGGCGGGGTGATTTCCGAATTCATCGCTGGTGTCAACTTCTACCTGTATGGACGTACCCTGTCCCAGCTCACCCTGTTTCAGGGGCGTCTGGAGTCCACCCAGCGTTTTCTGCTCGCCAACAGCCTGTGTGAGGCATTGGGAGAGGAGCATCGTGATACCACCCGTGCCCAGCTCATCAATCAGCTGATTCAGTCCGGTCGTGACCGGGATGCGGATCTGCCTGACTCACCCCGTCGGCGGCGTTCAGCTCCGGAGCGGGAACAGCCTGTCGCTGTTTCGAGTGCTGCAGTGACTCCACTGGGGCCTGGTTGACAACTCGCCCTTTTATCCTTGAAAAATAGCCGTTAATCGGTAAAAGCGAACAAAATACGAATCAAGATAAAGTTTTTTTGATTTTGAAAATTCGTTTTTTGTTCGTATACTGGGTTCGTGTTTGATTCGGTACAGGAATAAAGCCCATGTTGACACGCAGACAGCAACAGGTGTGGGAGGCGATCCAGCATTGGTATCAGCGCTACGGTTATGCCCCTACACTGGATGAAATCGGTCAGGCGACGGGTATCAACACCCGCAGTACGGTGCACCAGCATATCCAGACCCTGATTCGTGAAGGTGTCCTGATGACTGCCCAGGGCAAACGGGCCTATCAGATGCCCGGTCGTGCCATTGCGCAACATCCGCAGATGAGCCTGCCCTTGTTTGGCCAGATTGCAGCCGGTCGCCCGATAGAGGCCATTGAGGATCAAAATGACATCAATCCCAACGAGCTGTTCATTGGACAGGGACGTTATGCACTGAAGGTCAGGGGTGAATCCATGATCGATATCGGTGTGATGGACGGGGATTATGTAGTGATCCAGGAGTGTGAGACTGCCCGCAATGGTGAAGTGGTGGTGGCACTGGTGGAAAACCATGAGGTAACCCTGAAACGTTTTTACCTGCATGCAGACGGGCAGGTAGAGCTGCGGCCTGAAAACAGTACCCTGATGCCGATGTTCTATCCGGCTCCGAAAGTACGGATACAGGGACGCATGGTCGGCCTGTTCCGTACCGTCTGATCCGAATTTTCTTCCATGCCCATTGCTCCCGACACCAACGGGGGCCTTGCCCACCGGCAGTACTCCGGTACTGCCGTTTTTTTGCGATTCATAACCGATAGTGGCAGCTATCCGGTTTTTTTGATTCTGGTAAAACAAGGAGAACGTGCCATGGCCACGACAACTTACTCTCGCCTCCATCCCGGCAGGTCCCGTTCCACCCCGGCACATGTCCGGCCTGTTGTTTCAGCGCCAACCCCGGTTGCAACACCCAAACAGTCGCCCAAAACTGCAGGCGTTATGGGTGGTATCGATTACCGCGAACTTTGGAAAGTCCTGCGTGTGGTCATTGTAGCCTGGGCTTTCGGGGTCTGGCTGCTGCTGGTGCTCATGCCCGGTCTGAAGCAGATCAGCAGTCTGGCCAGTGCCATGCTGCATCTGCCGTACATTTTTATCGGTCTCGGGATTTATGGAGCCCTGTTTGCCGCTTACAACCTGCGCTCTGACGGCCACATGTTGTGGTTTCTGGGAGCGCTGCTGTTACTGGCGGGCTGGATGTAGAAAAGTGTGCGAAGAAGGCGGCCACCTTCTTCGCACGGACCCTGCGTACTTGATAAGCACTAAGTGACAGGAAGGTTGATTATGAAGGATTTGAAGCAAAACACCAATCTTGACCGCCCGGCGTTTATTATCCGGACCAAAAGCCTGCGTGACATTCTTGCCGATTTGCGCAAAGCGGAGTTGTGGCTCACCATTGCAGCCGTTGCCGCTTTTCTGGCTTCGGCTTTTTTCGTGGTCAAGTATTTCGTCGGTGGCGATCTGACGCCGGAATCCTGGAACAGTGAGCAGTGGATGAATGCGCTGCTGGGACTGGGAATCACCGCCGTCATTACATCGGCCCAGGCTTTTCTGTATGCCTCAGGCTACAAGGGGCATGCTGCCGTGATTGCAACTTTTGTCGTGGTTTTTTTTGGCCTGTTTTCCGAAATTTCCCAGTCCATGGAGCGCGAGGATGCCACTGTGCGTCACCGTTCGGAAAATTCCGCCGTATTCCAGGCTGCCCTGAGCAGTATTGGTACCGTAGCGGGTACGGCCAATGCGGTTTCACTGGAGCAGAAGCAGCTGGCGGATGCGCGTGCCAGGCTGAGCTACTGGGAGGGCCTGAAGGCCCAAAAAAATGCGGCACACCAGTCTGTCAAGTACTCACACCGTACCATTGACCGCAATATCACCGATTTACAGCAACAGATTGACTCCCTGTCCCGACAGGTCAGCATGCAGAGTCAGAACCGCTCCAGCCTGCTGACGGGTGCAATCAATCAGGCCAAAACACTGGAATATGATGAGGACAAGCACTATGCCATGATCCGCCTGATCCGTAATATGCTGGGCGTGACCGGGTTGTGGGCTTCCTTCCTGTTTTCCGTCATTATCATCGGTACGTTTGAGTATGCCTTTCATTTTGTCGGTGCCTATGTTGCCGACCACAAGCGTGCCCTGCTGCTGCTGGGGCGCGATGCGGATGGTAACCGGATCATGCTTGCCGCTCAGGAGGCACATCAGTCTCTGTCTGCCGGCGGCGTTCCGGTGCCGGAAGACCATGGCAACCTGCTGCGTGATTCGTATCTGAACGGGTTGACACCCGAGCGCCGGCAGCGGGTTCCGGGATCGGGTATGGCGGAGGCCTCCCGGACCACTGGTGTTGCGGATGAGCCGTCAGTGGATACGGCTGCTTCAGGATGGGAAAAACGGGAAAATGATGAAATCGACACGGCTGCCGAACCTGAAATGGCCCGAGTACATGATTTTACCCCGAAGCGTTTTTACAAGATCATTTATACCGATATCCGTAACAGCATTCTGAGTGAAGAAATCAGGCCGACAGTACGCCCGGTCACGGATGCAGTAACCGGCATCATCCGCGAAAAGGGACAGATTATGGGCATCAACCCGGCACAGATCGGGAAACCGGAACGCCAGCGCATCGCCCAGACCATTCTGGAGCAGCTGGAGCGGGAAAAGGTTCTGCTGCCCAACCAGGAAGGCGGGATCGGCAAGGCCAAGTATGTGCTGGCCCCACGCTTGATGCGCAGTACACCGACGACACCTGCTGTCCTGTAGTTTTCGGTGGCAGCAATACAATTTGTTCCCGGTCAGCACAAAAGCTGCACCATTGCCCTGTTTTCCCGTAACGTATCATGTCAGAATAACCTATAAATGAATGATAATGAATGATTGAAATAAACAGGCGCAGTCATGTTGAGACGGATCTTTGCGGCGTTGCTGATCGGGCTGGTTTTCATGGTACCGGTACAGTCCGGTAATCAGAGTTACGGGCCTATTGCTGAAAATGAAACCCTCTGGGTTGTGGCGGAAAAGCTGCTGCCGGATGACAATATCACGGTGCAGCAGATGATGCTGGCCATTTACCGCAAAAATACCCATGCCTTTGCCGCCAACAACATCAATTCCCTGATGAAGGGAGCTTACCTGATTGTACCGGATGCGGCTGAAGCCAGAGAGCTGGGACGTGCATCGGCCAACAAGGAGGCCCGGCAACAATACCAGCGCTGGAAGGCTGGTAAATACAGTACCAATAAAAACCGTGCTCTGCTGCCTGACGGTTTTACGCCCCCTGCTTTACAACCTGCTGCCGTACAACCGGTACCCACGCCCGCCGCAACAGAGCCGGATACCTCCGGGGCTGCAACAGTGGACACGGTTTCAGAACCCGCTGTATCGGCTGAAACTGCAACCACGGCAGCTGTCAGACCGGCTGGTTCAGGTCAGGAAACGACCATTGAAACCGTGAAGCGTCTGCGTGGCGAGGTGGCAACACTCAAGGATGAGCTGGCAGCCACGAAGGCGGAAAACGAGCGGTTGTTGAGTGAGCTGACCATTCTTCGGAGTGTACAGGCTGAGGCAAAGGTTCAGCAGGCTCCGATTGATCAAGAAATAGCCAAGCAGGTCCGGCTGCTGGAATCCGAGTTGAATGAGCTGAAATCCATCCTTGGCGCAAAAGATAATCATATCAAAACTTTACAGGCCAATCTCAAAAGTGCCAGCGAAGCCATCAAATCCCAGCATGCGGACAATATGCGCCTTTACAGCCTGCTCAAGCAGGTCAGCCCTTCCAGCCTTCCGGCAGAAGCCACTGCCGATGAGACTGCCCGGCCCCAATTGACGCTGGCTACGGTCGAGCCGTCACCGTCTCAACCTGAGGCTGAGGCACAAGCGGAAATGCCGTTGCCGACTCGGGAAAATCCGGTGGTCCGTAGCGGAGGCGTCTGGGCTGATGAGGTCAGCCATCAAGCCGGGGCTGATGATCGCGCAGATACCGCTTCGCAACCGTCGCAGTCGATCAGGCTCAGTCAGATACTGCCGGAGTCTGCGGCTTCATCCGGTGAAAACGTGGCATCCACGGTACAGCTTTCCATGGCTTCGGTTTCCCCACTGGCCTGGGGTGTGGCTCTGCTGTCCTTCCTGTTTGTGGTTTACACGGCCTTGAAAGCGTTTATGCAGCACCGGGCGATGGTTCGCCTTGATCTGGAAGCGGAGTGGGAGCAGCAGAAACAGCGCCAGGAAGCCCTGAAATCCCGTGCCCAACAGGATATTGTGCATGCAAAAAATGGGCAACCGGTAAACTCGGACCCGGTTGGGCCACGTAAGGAGCCTGATTTTAATTTCTGAGTGAAATGGTATGGATTCACGTGAAACCATGGCTTGTGGATAACTTTGTGGTCGGTAGCCAGGTACTCTGACGCTGTTTCCAGTCCCGGATCACATCTGGCATTTGTTTCAGTAAATTTTCCCTTTTTATGCTGTTTTCTGCTTGACTGAGCCTGATCTGCAGTGTTTCGACCTTTATCAAAGGCATCAGAGGGACTGCAAATTCCACTTTCAGGTTTTTACGGTTACTGTTGATTTTGTCTTAATTAACAGTCAGCCTGTGGATAACTCTGTAGATAATTGTGCCCGCTCCACGCTTTCCCGGGCCTGCCAGTGGTTGCCCCCGGAAAAGCGCTGGAAAATCCCCGACACTTGCGGTACAAAGCCTCCTTGCTGAACTTTGCGGGTGGGAATCATGAAATACGATGTGTATGGAATCGGGAATGCTCTGGTTGATAAGGAGTTTGAAGTCTCGGATGCATTTCTTGCTGAACAGGGCATTGAAAAGGGGTTCATGACCCTGATTGATGAAGACCGGCATCATCAGCTGCTGGCCGAGTTGCAGCAGCGCTTTGGCCTGAAGCAACGCACGAGTGGTGGCTCGGCAGCCAACACCATTGTGGCGGCCAGCCAGTTCGGTGCCAGGGCTTTTTATGCCTGCAAGGTGGCCGGAGACGAGTTTGGCGAGTTTTACCGTCACGATCTGGAGCGGGCCGGGGTGGACAACTGCCTGGAGCGGATCAATGCGGTTGGTAATACCGGCAAGTGCATGGTCATGATCACGCCGGATGCCGAGCGCACCATGAATACCTACTTGGGCATTACCACGGATTTTTCCGTGGCCGAGCTGGATATGGAAGCCCTGAAGCAGGCACGATACCTGTATTGGGAAGGCTATCTGGTGACTTCCGATACTTCGCGCTCTGCAGTGCTGGAGGCCCGCCGGGTCGCCGCGGAACAGGGAATCAAAACGGCCATGACTTTTTCTGACCCTTCCATGGTGACTTATTTCCGGGACGGGGTGGCGGAGTTGCTGGGTGATGGTGTGGACATTCTGTTCAGCAACATCGAGGAGGCACAAACCTTTACCGCGACGGACAATCTGGATGATGCCATTGAAGCCCTGAAGCCCTATGCCGACAAGCTGGTGATTACTCAGGGTCGTGAGGGTGCCATGGTGGTGAATGGCCATGGAAAGATCAATATTGACCCACACCCGGTACAGGCTGTTGATACCAATGGAGCGGGTGACATGTTTGCCGGTGCCTTTCTGTATGCGGCCAGTCAGGGCATGGATGATGCCATCGCGGGGAAACTTGCCAGTCTGGCGGCCAGCCGGATTGTTTCCGTTTATGGCTCCCGCCTGAGCCGGGAGGTGCATGCAGCACTGCTGTCCAGTGTCAGGGTTGAGGGCTGAGCACTCAGCCGCTTGCCATCGGCTTTGGTTGGGCCGCCCGGAACCTGAAGCCAGTCTGATGAAGCGCAAGCTCCGGTCAGCCCGGTTTTTCAGCAAATGAAACGGTGTAATTTTTGCCCTGTTTAAGTTTTTTGAAGTTGCCGAATATCTCATTCAGGTTGCGCTTCATGTACTCACGCAGCCCGTTGATGGTCACCAGATAAATCCGTCCACCCGGCTTGAGGTGGCGGTAGGCGTCATGCAGCATAATGAGCGTCATTTCATTGCCGACCTTGGCCGGGACATTGGAGGCCACGACATCAAAGTGCAGTGCCGGATCAAGGTGCTGAAAGGCATTGCTCAGCATGGCGCTGGCATTACCGAGGCCGTTCAGGTGTACGTTGCGGTTGCTGTATTCCACAGCCACAAAATCCCGGTCTACCATCAGGGTTTGACCTTGGGGGGCCTGTTTTGCCATCGCCAGTCCAATGGGGCCATAACCACAGCCCAGATCAAAACAGTCATCGTCCGGCCTGATCGCCATGTGCTTTAGCAGCAGTGCCGTGCCTTCATCAATCTCGCGGGGAGAAAAGATGCCCCAGGTTGTGATGAAACGGAACGAATGGCCGCACAGTTCGGTTTCAAAGCGGATATCCTGGCGCATCTGCCTGAGGTGTGCAGTCTCTGTCATGACTTTTGTTGACCCATTGCTGCTTCAAGGTCTGCAAACAGGCGCTCTGCCTCGGCAAAGGCGGCATCCAGGTCCGGATTCATAACGCAGAAGTGCCCCATTTTGCGGCCCCGGCGTGCCGTTTTCTTGCCATACAAATGTAGCTTGGTATTCGGGCTGGCCATCAGGACTGACCAGTCTGGCTGTTCACTGCCCCATAACTCGCCCAGCAGATTGACCATAACCACCGGTGTATGCTGGCGCACTTCACCGAAAGGCAGGTCACACACCATGCGCACCTGCTGCTCGAACTGTGAGGTTACACAGGCATCCAGCGTATAATGGCCGCTGTTGTGGGTTCGGGGTGCCATCTCATTGACCAGCAGCTCCCCTTTGGCAGTTACAAAAAACTCCACCGCCAGCACACCGACAAATTCCAGTTTATCGGCAATGCGTCGGGCTGCAGCCTGGGCAGAGTCGGCCAGTGCGGTCTCAATCCGTGCCGGGGCGATGCTCTGGTGCAGGATGCCATGACGATGCCGGTTTTCAACAACCGGAAAACAGTACATGTCGCCCGCCTGATTGCGTCCCAATACCACCGAAATTTCGGACGCCAGTTCGACCTGCTGCTCCAGTACGCATTCAACCTGCCCCAGACGCTCGAAAGCCTGGATTGCATCTTCAACCGTGTTGACCCGTACCTGCCCTTTACCGTCATAGCCCAGGCGAGCAGTTTTAAGGATTGCGGGAAAGGTCAATACGCCTTCTGTCGCATTGAGGTCTGTCACCGAGCGTACAGCCAGAAAAGGAACCGGCAGCAGGCCGCAGCTACGGAAAAATTCTTTTTCCAGAATCCGGTCCTGTGCTGCCTGTACGGTCGTGGCTGACGGCCTGACCGGGCAGAAGCGGGTCAGAAAGTCCAGGGTAGTGGCCGGTATGTTTTCAAACTCGGTGGTGATCACATCACATTTTTCAGCAAAGTCGTTCAGTACCTGCTCGTCATCATAGGCACCGATAAAATGCCGGTCGGCCACCTGTCCTGCCGGGCTCAGTGGATCAGGTTCCAGCACCAGTACCCGGTAGCCCATGCGCAGTGCCTCGATGGCAAACATCCTTCCCAACTGCCCGCCACCGAGCATGCCGATGGTTGATCCTGGTAATAACATGAATGGTTCTCTTGCTTGTCTGATGGACAATTTTCAGTTTGCCGGTGGCAGGGACATATTGAGGGCGATGTCACACTGCCGGATCCGGAAGGTCTGCAGTTTTTCTGCCAGCAGCGGATTATCTGCCGCCAGCAGGGCAATGGCAAACAGGGCGGCATTCGCAGCACCGGCTTCACCAATGGCAAAGGTGGCGACCGGAACCCCCCTGGGCATCTGGACAATGGAATAAAGTGAGTCCTGACCACTGAGATAACGGCTGGGAACCGGTACCCCCAATACCGGTACCGTGGTTTTGGCTGCCAGCATGCCCGGCAGATGGGCTGCACCACCCGCACCGGCAATAATGCATTTCAGTCCACGTTTTCTGGCCGTATCGGCATACTCAAACAGCAGGTCCGGAGTCCGATGGGCGGAAACCACCCGGTATTCATGAGCCACACCGAATTGTTCCAGCTGTTCAACGGCCTGTGACATGATTTTCCAGTCACTGCTGCTGCCCATGACGACTCCTACTTCTGCCTGCATGTCAAGCACCCTTGCGAAACGAAAAATCTGCTAGTATAGCGCCAGCTTTTAACTCACACCATCGTGAAACCATGGATATGTTATCAAACCCGTTGAGTCAGTTTACACCGTTGCTGGAAACCCGGATTGATTCCCTGCCGTTGCTGGCACGTGGCAAAGTCCGTGATATTTATGCCGTGGATGACCGGCATCTGCTGATTGTGGCCACTGATCGCCTGTCAGCATTTGATGTCATTCTGCCGACACCGATTCCAGGCAAGGGCATTCTCCTGACCCGGATTACCGAGTTCTGGTTTCGTCTGCTGGCTGATGTGGTGCCTAATCACCTGACGGGTAAAACGCTGGATGAACTGCCGCTGACAGCAGAAGAAAAACGACAGCTGGCCGGACGCAGCATGATTGTGAAGCATCTGCGTCCCCTGCCGGTGGAGGCTATTGTTCGTGGTTATCTGATCGGGTCAGGCTGGAAGGATTATCAGGCCAGTGGTTCTGTTTGCGGGATCACCCTGCCCGGAAACATTCCACTGGCAGGCCGGCTGCCAGCGCCCATTTTTACGCCTTCGACCAAGGCGGAAGTCGGTGGGCATGATATCAATATTGATCTGCCTCACATGGCGCAACTGCTGGGCAAGGATTTGAGCCGGCAGGTGATTGAGGTCAGCCAGGAACTGTATCGGCGTGCAGCAGAATATGCACAGGCACGCGGGATTATTATTGCCGATACCAAGTTCGAGTTCGGGCTGGATGAAAATGGTCAGCTGGTACTGATGGATGAGATACTTACCCCGGATTCATCGCGCTTCTGGCCACAGGCGCAGTATCAGCCGGGAACCAGCCCGCCTTCATTCGACAAGCAGTTTGTCCGTGATTATCTTGAGACCCTGGGCTGGGACAAAACGGCCCCCGGGCCGGAAATTCCCGTGCAGATTGTCGGAAAAACGGCTGAAAAGTACCTGGAAGTGGTTAAACTGCTGATCCGCTAACCTGTTATCTTTTCGCCATCTACAGTTGGGCTTGGGGACTTTCTTATGCGCGTACTTGTTACCGGAGTTGCCGGATTCATTGGCATGCACACGGCCCTGCGTCTGCTGGCGCGGGGTGATGAAGTCATTGGTCTGGATAATCTGAATGATTATTATGCGGTTTCCCTGAAGCAGGACCGGCTGAAACACATCGAGACCCTGTTTCCGGAACAGGCGGCGGATGGACGTTACCGCTTTGCCAGGTTGGACCTGGCGAACCAGGAAGGGATGCAGCGCCTGTTTGCCGAACAGAAAATGGATGCCGTGATCAATCTGGCTGCTCAGGCCGGGGTCCGCTATTCGATCGAAAATCCGCTGGCTTACATCAACAGCAACATCACCGGTTTTGCCCATATTTTGGAGGGTTGCCGGCATCAGGGTATCAGGCATCTGGTCTATGCTTCGTCCAGCTCGGTTTACGGGGCCAATCAGTCCATGCCTTTTTCCGTGCATGATAATGTTGACCATCCGCTCTCGCTGTATGCGGCTTCAAAGAAATCCAACGAGCTGATGGCCCACACCTATTCCCACCTCTACCAGCTGCCAACCACCGGGCTGCGTTTTTTCACTGTGTATGGCCCCTGGGGGCGACCGGACATGGCCCTATTCCTGTTTACACGTGCGATTCTGGCTGATGAAAAAATCAATGTCTTCAATTATGGTCGACATAAACGCGATTTTACCTATATTGATGATATCGTAGAGGGGATAATACGGGTATTGGACCGTCCGGCAGCAAGTAACCCCCTTTGGGACGGAAAACATCCCGATCCGGGAACCAGCAAGGCTCCGTGGCGCGTCTACAATATAGGAAACCAACGTCCGGTCGAGTTGATGGATTACATTGCTGCAATCGAGAGCTCCCTGGGAAAAAAGGCTGCAACCAACCTGCTTCCCCTGCAGCCTGGTGATGTTCCGGATACCTTTGCCGATGTCGAGGCGCTGGTTGAGGATACGGGTTACCGGCCATCCATGTCAGTTGAAGAGGGCATCAGCCGGTTTGTTGAGTGGTACCGCAGCTATTACGGTATTGAGTGCTGAATTTCCAGGTAAATTATGCAAAAGCTGAAGCAACAACAACTGTTTGACCGGGTCTTTGAAAAACTGCCTGATCATGTCACCCTGCTGCTGATCATCGTCAGCGGCTTCCTGCTCGCACGCCTGACCTGGACACTGTTTCCGGCTGATCCCGGCATCACTCAGTCCCCGGTAACCATGGCTGATACGGGTGTTGCAGTGATTCCGGCCCATGCGCGGGCTGCCGACATCGGCCAGGAAATTGCCAATCTGCATCTGCTCGGAGTTTACAAGCCGCCCTCCAAGGAAGAGCCCAAGCCGGCTCCGGTTGCCGTGCAAAAGCCGGTTCCACCCCCTCCCAAGCCCCGAACGCTAATCAAGCTGGTTGGTGTGTATTCCCTGCCCGGCAAGTCGGGAGTTGCACTGGTGGACATTCAGGGCAAGCAGTCGGTTGTCGGCATTGGTGAGGGCCTTGGTGATTCGGGAGCCGTACTGAGCAGGGTTTATGACAACCAGATTGATATTACCTGGAAGGAAGGCGATCAGGAAACCCTGAGCATGCCACGTCTTGAAACCTCCTCTCAGGGAGCCATTATTGTCGAGATTCCGGAAATGCCACCGGACCCGGTTTATGAGCCGATACCGGAGCCGACGCTGGATGAGCTTGGGGTTGATGTTCAGGGGCAGGAGCAACCTGCTGAGCCGATGGAGTCCCCCGAGACAGGTACAGGGGCCGGTGGTGGTGGCACAACGGGGATTGGTGGTCCGCCTCCGGAGCCATCAGATGCCCCACGGCCCGGTTTGCCCATATCGGGTGGACCACGGCCCGGCTTGCCAGTGGCGGATCCGAGTGCGCAGGGGAGCAATGCCGTGGCACTGCAGACCCGTTCTGGCAGTGCAGCTGTACAAGGGACAGCTGCCGGCAGTCATGTCACGCTGGGCACATTCCGGGAGCAGGTTATGGAAAACAACCTGAACCTGCTGAAGGTTGTGCGTCCGTCCCCGGCGCGTGAGAACGGCCAGCTGATCGGGTTTCGCATCCGTCCCGGCAGCAACCGCACCCTGTTTCAGCAGACCGGGCTGCGCTCTGGTGATATTGTCACTGAAATCAACGGTATGCCACTGACCAATAACAACCTGAGCCGGCAAGCCATGCAGAATCTGGCGGGCAGCTCCGGGGCCTCACTGACCGTTTTGCGTAACGGTCAGCAGACCAGTATCGAAATAGCCTTCTGACCGTTGCAGAGTTGCAGAAAGACCTCCGTTCTTTCCCATCCTGTTCCTCCTAGACCCGTCGCTGTGCATCCGTCACCTTGGGCAGCTGCATCAGTCGCTCCAGCACATCAGACAGTTGGGTCGTATCCTCAATCTGAATCGCAATATCCAGCAGGGCGAAATCCGAATCCACGGTTGGCCGGGTATTGATGCTCAATACATTAATGCGCCCCCGTGCCAGCACATCCGCAATGTCACGCAACAGACCGGGCTTGTTGTAACCGGATACCAGAATATCAACGGCATAATCTGCCACATTGCCGCCCCAGCTGACCTCAATCAGGCGGTTGGTCTGCTCTTTCGGCAAGTGCAGGATATTGGGGCAATCAGAGCGGTGTACGGAAACGCCCCGCCCATGCGTGATGAAGCCGATGATGCTGTCACCATAAACCGGCTGGCAGCATTGGGCACACTGGGTATACAGGTCCTCCACACCCCTTACCACGATACTGGAGCGGTGGTGGCCCGTGTCTTTCTTTTTCAGCTTGCGGAAGCGGATTTCCTGGGTCTGTGAGCGGATCAGGGTATCTGCCAGCTGTTTGGGGCTGATATCACCACGCCCGAGGGCAATCAGGAAGTCACGCTCATTCTGGCGGTTGAATGTTTTGGCCAGATCAGTGACGTTCAGGTTCGGCAGATTGAGCAGGTGTTTTTCATGCTCGACAATGCTCAGGCCCTCGTTATGGTTCTTTTCATGGTCCTGTTGCCGAAACCAGTGATTGATCTTCTGGCGGGTACGGTTTGACTTGATATAGCCCAGACTTTCACTGAGCCAGTTCATGCGCGGGCGTGCTTCCTTGCCTGTCAGGACTTCCACCTGCTCGCCATTGTGCAGTTCATAATTGAGTGGCACGATGGCCCCGTTGACCTTGGCCCCCTGACAACGGTGCCCGATGTCGGTGTGAATCGCGTAGGCAAAATCAATCGGGGTGGCTCCCTTGGTCAGACTGACGACCCGGCCTTTGGGGGTGAGTACGAAGACCCGGTTGCCGAACAGCTCGGTGCGGAAGTCCTCCAGCAGCTCACCATCTTCCGGATTCCGGTCCAGCAGCCGCCGCATATTGGCCACCACCCGTTCCAGGGCTCGGTCATTCCGGGTGCCATCCTTGTAGCGCCAGTGGGCTGCAACACCCAGCTCGGCGAACTTGTGCATTTCCTGGTTGCGGATCTGGATTTCCACATGCCGGTCACGGGGACCGATGACAACGGTATGGATGGACTGATAGCCATTCGGCTTGCGGTTGGAAATGTAATCATCCCATTCTTCGGGGATATGCCCCCAGCGTTCATGTACCATCCCCAGTACCTCGTAACAGGTTTCGACATTATCAACAATGATGCGAATGGCACGCAGGTCATAAAGCTGGTTGATGGTCACACCCTTGCGCTGCATCTTGCGCCAGATACTGTAGATATGTTTGGGGCGGCCATAAATCTTTGCCTTGATCCCGGCTTCATCCAGCATCCCCTGAATGATTTCAATAAAATCCCTGATATAGTTTTCACGTTCCAGCCGGGTGTTGGCCAGTGCCTTGGCAATTTCCCGGTAGGTTTCCGGTTTCAGGAAGCGGAACGCAAGGTCTTCCAGCTCCCACTTGACATGGCTGATCCCCAGCCAGTTGGCCAGGGGGGCATAGACTTCCATGGTCTGGTTTGCAGCACACTGATGGCGTTGGGTGATGGGCTCACGCGATAACAGGCGCAGGTATTGCAGGTGCCAGGCCAGCTTGATCAGGACCACCCGCACATCCTTGACCATGGCCAGCAGCATGCGCCGCAGCAGATCCGCCTGCTGCTTTTCTGATGGATGCGGGCTGGTTTTCCAGGTGTTTTCACGGAACATGTGCAGCATGCGCATGTTCTCGCACAGTGCAGCAACCGTTTGGCCGAAATCAGCCGCAATTTCTTCCAGCTCAAGGTGTGGAATGAGGCGGGGATCAGACAGCAACGCGGCCAGCAGGGTCGCGTGATCGGCCCCCAGCTGGCGCAGTATCCGGGCAACCTCCAGGCTGCGGGGCTGAAAGGATTCCTGTGTATCCGGAACAAATTCCAGCAGCAGGCCGACAGCCTGCTGCAGGTGCTCAAGCTCCTGTTCGCTGCCGGATGCCCACAGATCGCGTGTCCACGACTCCAGGTCGTGTGATTCCAGTATTTTTGATTGACTATGTTGCATTTTCCGGTGCCCACCCTCCAGTAATGGCACGCAAGAAGCTTACGGGCTATAGCCCGAAGAAGTCATTATAATGATTGTAAAAGTTTATCAAGCTCTGCAAAGTTTGTCATAACCGCATCAGGGAAAACCCTCTCGGGTATTTCCTGTGACCGGGGGTTGTACCAGATGGTACGCAAACCGGCGCGACAAGCGCCAATAATATCTTTTTCTGGATCATCGCCAACATAGACCATCTCATCGACGGACACACCGGCCCGTGCAAGCGCCTGATGAAAGATGAGCGGGTCCGGCTTGCTGATACCTGCTTCGGCAGAATGTAAAACAAAATGAAAAAAATGACCAATACCAATATGATGGACATCGGCATTGCCGTTGGATATGACCCCGAGCCGGTAGCTGCCGTGCAGCCGGTTCAAGGTTTCCAGCACTTCCGGGAAGAAAGTGACCTGATTGCGGGCGATAAAAAATTTTTCGTAGGCTGCCTGTGCCATGGTGCTGTTCTGGCCATGCTCCCGTGCCAGTGTCTGCAGCCAGGTCAGCCGTAATGCACCCAGATCATGATGAAGCTCCGGATGGCAGGTGGCAAAGTCCTGCCGGTGGGTAATCAGTGCTTTCAGGCTGTACTCCCGACTGATGGCCGGATGGTTGGCCTGCAGCCACTGATAAAGCTGCTGCTCTGCATGGGCTATTACCGCCCGGCAATCCCAAAAGGTATCATCCAGATCAAAAGCGACGCAACGTATGGCCATTGTCGAACTCAAACAGGCAACAATTGCTAATGATAGCAGCCTGAATGCATTTCTACAGGATACGGAATCATGATTTACAAAATTTATACCCAATGTTGTTTTTTTGTGGCTGTCCTGCTGCTTGGCCTGCCTGCCCGTGCGGAGACCATGGTCATGCTGCCCGGCTTCCTGAGTCAGGGCATGGACTGGCGTTTCAATCAGGTGACATCGGCACTGCAGTCACTGGGCTGGGTGGATGGGGGTAACTTCTACTTCCAGGCCGGCAATATCCGCAATGCAGTCCAGCTGCCCCAGCGTCCCGGGGATGTGTTTTACACCGTCAACCTGCCCACCAAGACCCCGATTCCCTATCAGGCCCAGATTCTGGAGCAGTACCTGCAGACCGTTTATCGCCTGCGGCAGGAGCCGGTCATTCTGGTCGGGCATTCTGCCGGGGGCGTGGTGGCACGTTACTGGCTGGTGGCTTCCAACAGCCTGCCGGTTGATACGCTGATTACCATTGCCGCACCGCATCTGGGCACGCCGATGGCGGAACTGACCGGGACGCTGGCAGAAACGCCATTGCTGTCGATGATGGAAAATATCGGCATTACCGATTTCAGCAATGCTCAGGGGTTGTATGCCAATCTGCGCGAGGAGAAGCCCGGAACCTTCCTGTACTGGCTCAACCACCAGCCACATCCGGCCCTGCGCTATGTGTCGGTGGTGCGCAGCAGCCAGAATCCCGGTGCGTTTGATTTCGTAGTGCCCGAATACAGTCAGGACATGAATCACGTTTTCAGCCTGAATGGGCGCTCTGAACGCCTCAACAGTGGCGACTCCCATTTTCTGAGCATGAATGACGGCTACCTGATTGGCCATATTCTGGCAACAGCCCCGAAGAAGCGCCCTTGATACGGTACGGATAGTGCCGTTTGTCGAGCCAATCCTGCCTGTGCTGCCAGTGAGTCGGGAGCTGCCCTGAAAGCAGGCCCATAATTTGCATGGGGCCTGTATTTTTGAGGTAAAACATGGAAAATCCGGCAGCAGCAAGTTTTCAGCCAATCAATAATCTGAAGCAGGGTATCCTGTATCTGAGCAATACCCATGATCCGGTCAACCAGCCTTTAACCCTGTATCAGCAGAGCATGGCGTCCTCACAGGCGTCCCTGCTCATGTTGCTGGCACACCAGTTTGTCTCCCAGCTGCATCAGGCGGAGAAAAAGGAAATCCCGGATGATCCGAATCAGGAGCCGACACCGGTTGATCAGAGTGAAAGCCTGATGGCCCGACTGGGGGTGACTGATCCGAGGCCGGGGCATTCAGACATTCAGGGGGCGAGAGACCGGTCAGCCACGATGTTTCCTGAGCCGATGGCATGGAATCTGGATCTGGACAAGCCGGGCCAAAGTGGATACAACCTTGGCTCCCCCGGTCTGGATCAGGCTCCCGGCCTGCATGATTATTTCATGAACGAGGCCGCCATGACACAGACTGCTGTGACCCCGTCACCACCGCCCTGGCAATCCGGCAGCTTTGAGCCGGCAACGGCAGGGACATTTTTCATGCCAACGCCGGCACTCAAAGATGCGGGGTTCGGCGCCTGACCAGCTGCAATGAAAAAAGGGCAGCAATGCCAACACTGCTACCCTTTACATTTCCATTCAGGCTGAACAGATAGCCCGTTAATCCGTATCTGTCAGTTGACCGGCGTCATGTCATCAGCCATGCCATCTGCTGGCAGTTCTTCTTCCATGTAGTCGCCTTCATCCACCATGCCGGATTCATCAACACTGGCATCAACCATGTCATCGGGCATCATCTCATCTGCCGGCAGGGTACCATCATCGGGCATCATCCCGTCTTCCGGCAGGCTGTCCGGGTTATCCGTCGACATGGTATTGGCTGCGATGCACTCTTCCACAAAGGGCATCAGCTCTTCCGCCGAGACGCCAGCCTGATCGGCCTCAGCCATGCAGGCTTCCTCGATTTTGGCGTACTCTTCATCACTCAGCATCAGGTTTTCATCTGCCGTATCCGCAACGACATCAATTTCCGGAATTTCCCCTGTCTGCTCATCAGTGGCAAAGGCACTGGAAGCGGCAATCGTTGCACAGCAGGCGAACAGGGCTGCCAGCAACCACCTGGTTTCGTTATTTTTCATTTCCCGTTGTTCCTTTTCGAACCTTTGAATTTTCTGAATCTTGATAGCCCTGTAACCCTGATAAACAGGATTGACCCATAAATGCCAGCCCTGCGGCTATAGGTGAATTTATACGCCTGGTCATACTGGCCATGCCAACAAAAAGTTATAATCGCCCCGATCACCATTTGCGATTGACCCATGGACATTGCCCACCTGAAGACCTTTCTGGAAATTTACCGTTTACGGCATTTCGGCAGGGCTGCCGAGAAGCTCTATATTTCCCAGTCTGCTGCCAGTGCCCGGATCAAATTACTGGAGGAGCGTCTGGGGGTGCGCCTGTTTGAGCGTACACCCAATGGGGTAACACCGACGCTGGCAGGGCAGCGTTTTCGCAAGTATGCCGAAACCATGCTGACAAGCTGGGAACAGGCCCGACAGTTGATCTGCCTGCCCGAGACCTTTCAGCAATCCCTGTCCCTGGGCTGCCAGCTGGATATCTGGCAGTTCTGGTTGCAGCATCGTTTCAATTCCCTGCGTGATGCAATGGCGGATACGGCTTTCACGCTGTCGACCCGTTCGGAGCCGGAGTTGATTGAGCAGGTGATCAATGGCAGCCTGGATCTGGCACTGGTATTTGAACCCCGCCATGTTCCGGCCCTGTTGTATGAGGAGCTGGATCAACTGGTGCTGCAGTTGCTGGCGACACGGGGAGAGCTGGATATCGGGAGGCTGCAGGAATATGGCTATATCCTGGTGGACTGGGGGGCGACTTTCCTGTTTGAACATGCCCAGCAACTGGGGGAGACACTGAACGCCGCGATGATCGTCAACAGTGGCATGATGGCCTGCGATATCCTGCAGGGGCGTGACGGTGCGGCTTATCTGCCCCGGCAGCTTGCCGGAACGGCGGTATCCAGGTTTCAGCCCGTCGCGGGAGGCCCCGAGTTCCGGCAGACCATTTTCGCCGTCTGCCGGCATGACTCACGCAACGCCGGGCTGACCCGTCATCTGACGAAGCTTATAAGAACAGGTACGCCAGAATCATCACCACGACCAAGGACAGCAGGGCTGTAATCATGCGAGCTGACATGAAAAAATCACTCTGTTAACGGCCACATGGCCGCACCCATGATATAAGCGAATTTGCCCGGGCAGGCCAGCGAAAAGAAGTCATCAACCCGATCACAAAAATCGATCAGGTCGTTGACTCGGCTGCTGCGCCGGGGCTGATGACAATCGCGGTACGCAGGCGCATCTGGCCGAACTGGGACATACGGTCAAAGCTGCTGCGCTTGATGGGCAGGTACTGGTTGTCCAGGGCAAAACGGTGATCACTGGCATAAATCCAGGGGTCATGGATATAGATAAAATGCTCGTCCATGCCGGATACAACCACCCAGTGTGGCTCTTTCTTGTAATCAAAACGGTAGGTGCTGATCAGTACCAGCGGAATATGGCCTTGCTCCAGCACCTGTTCCAGATCATCCTGGGTGATGGCCCTGTAGTTGATCGGTACGTCGTGCTGTGCCAGCTGCCGGAGGTAATCCTGATGCACCAGCTCGATCACCTGCTTTTTTTTCACATCACGCACCGAGTCCACAAACGGGGTATCGCGGGTCGAGAGCCAGACCCCGGCCTGGAACCCGCGCTGCAGTGCTGCCAGGGCCAGCCCGACCGGACTGCAGCCACCATGGCCGGACATCATGTAGATGGTGGTGGCCTCGCGCCAGATGCGCAGCTCCTCCATCATGCCGGATTCGCGTTCCTGACTGAGGCTGCTCATGGCCATGATCAGGGCTGCCGGCCCGCAGGTATAATCGGTTTGTTGGGGGTAATAGGGGATTGGCAGCAGACGTGTCAGGGTACCGGGATACAGGATACGTTTCTGCAGCCGCAGGGCATCCGTGTGGTCTTCATAATAATCCTTGTATTCCCCGAAAGGCCGATAGCCCATGTTCTGGTACAACTTGATGGCTACGGCGTTGTCTTTACGCACTTCCAGGCGCATGTAGACCCGGCCATGCCCGGCTCCGGTTTTTTCACTGGCTTCCAGCAGGCGACGGCTGGCACCGAGGCCGCGCTGTTCCGGGTGCACGGCAATGGAGTACAGGCGTGCCAGCTGGGTGCCCCGGTGCATCAGGACCAGACTGTAGGCAATGACCTGCGCCTGATATTCCAGGACCAGAAAGCAGTGTGAACCCTGATGCAAAAAGTGCCGAAAGCTGCGGCGACTAAGGCGGTCCTGTTCAAAGCAGAGGTTTTCCAGCTCCACCAGTCGAGTCAGGTCGTGATTTTCGGCAGGTCTGATCAGTAATTCAGACATAGTGACATCCTTTTGGCATAAATTTGATTGAAAGGGGGAGTTCCCGTTGATGGTGAAATAGATGGTTGATTGATAAATGATCCACAAAAGCGCCCGGACCAGACTATATACGTTAATCCAAACTGTCGTATGATGCGCCCAAAGAATTATTACACTGATTATGGAGACCGCGAATAGATGCCAGAGAATCTGTTGCTGGTGGACGACCACAAGCGCTGGAACAAGGAGTACCCGGACTATCCGGCCCTGTCGGTCAATGAATACCTGACCGGCAGCGAGTGGACGAAAAAGCGGCATGTCAACATCATCAACCTGTGCCGTGACCTGTCTTACCAAAGTCTGGGCTATTATGCCTCGTTACTGGCCGAAGCACGCGAACATCGCATTATTCCATCGGTCAGCACCCTGCATGATCTGAGCCGCAAGACCCTATACGGCCCCATTCTGGATGACCTGGACGAGGTCATCAACAAGGCGCTGCTCCGGCAGGCCCAGGCACTCGACATTTCCCGGTTTGAAGTCATGCTGCATTTCGGTCAGTGTGAGAGTGAGGCCCTGCGTCCATTGGCGCGCAAGTTGTATGAGGCATTCCGCATTCCCCTGCTGCGGGTGGAGTTTGTGCGCAATGGCCGCTGGCGTATCAGCCGGCTGCGTCCCGGCGGGATCGGACACCTGAGCACACCGCAACAGGCATTTTTCTTCCAGATACTGGGTGGGCAATTGCGCCAGAACTGGAAAAAACCGGCCAGTGCCAAGGCTGCCCGCTATGATCTGGCCATTCTGCACAATCCGGAGGAGGTACTGCCGCCCTCCGACAGCAAGGCCCTGCAGGCTTTCATCAAGGCCGGGGCGGAATCCGGCATCAACGCCGAGCTGATTACCGCCCGGGATTTCGGGCGTTTGCTGGAATACGATGCACTGTTTATCCGTGAAACCACCGGCCTCAACCACCATACCTACCGCTTTGCACGCAAGGCTGCGAATGAAGGGCTGATTGTTATTGATGATCCGGATTCGATCCGGCGTTGTGTGAACAAGATTTTCCTGTCCGAGCTTTTGAGCGCCAATCAGGTGCCGATTCCGGCCAGCGTCATTATCGGCAAGAACGAACTGGAGCGGGCTGAACAGCTGGGTTATCCGGTGGTACTCAAGATTCCGGACGGTTCATTCTCGCGTGGCATGTTCAAGGCCGGCAATCGGGCCGAGCTGGAAAAGGGGGCGGCGGAACTGTTTCGGCATTCCGGACTGATTCTGGCCCAGGCTTATACCTATACCGAGTTTGACTGGCGTGTGGGCATCCTCAACGGCGAGGCCCTGTTCGGCTGCCGTTACTACATGTCACGTGGACACTGGCAGATTGTAAACCACGCCGATGGCAAAATCCGTCAGGGCAAGTGGGATACCCTGCCGATTGAGGAGGTTCCGGCACCGGTGGTGGAAACCGCGCTCAAGGCAGCCCGCCTGATCGGTGAGGGTTTGTATGGCGTGGACATGAAGCAGACCGACAAGGGCGTGCTGGTAATCGAGGTCAATGACAACCCCAATATTGATCAGGGTGTGGAAGACCGGGTGCTGGGGAAAAAGCTGTATCAGCGCGTGATGGGGGAATTCCGGCGGCGGCTGGACAAGCGCTTTGCCGTGTGAGTTCAGTGATCAGCCGTTGCTTCATTTATGACGGCTGCACCCGTTCTCCCACGGAAAAATAGGGCTCGATTTCAAATGCTGAGCGTTTCTGCCGCCTGTCGCCGCCATAAACCAGTACCAGCTGCTTCACCCGCTCTCCCAGAATGGCAGCCACTTTCCGTGTCGGGCGCATGGCATCACTGGCAACGGTTTGTGCTGCCTTGATCTCCATCAGGCGCAGGCCATCTCCCGTTTCCAGGACCAGATCCGCTTCATTCCGGCTGGCATCCCGATAGAAGAAGGCATTCGGGCGTTTGCCCCGGTGATAGAAAGCCTTGAATACTTCCAGCATCACCAGATTTTCAAACAGGTGTCCCCGCAATGGATGGGTGGCCAGATGCGCCTCGCGGGTAATACCCATCAACCAGGCCGCCAGCCCGACATCATAAAAATACAGTTTGGGGGACTTGATCAGGCGTTTGCCCACATTGGCAAACCATGGCGGCAGGCGAAATACGATATAGGAAGTTTCCAGCAAATTTATCCATTCGTTGATGGTATGGCCTGATACCCCGATGTCATTGGCCAGACCCTGCAGGTTCAGCAACTGCCCGGTACGACCAGCTGCCAGACGTACAAACTTTTCGAATAACTGCCGGTTTTTCAATGCGACCAGTTCACGCAGGTCCCGCTGTACATAAGTCTCGAAGTAATCCCCCAGCACCATGGCCGGATCAAGCGACTGCTCATAGATGCGGGGGTAGCCGCCCTTGTGCAGCACACTGTCTGCTGCCACTGACAAGTTGGCATCCTGCAACTCTGCCATCGACAGGGGTAATAATTTCAATAGCGCAGTACGCCCTGCCAATGACTGCGAAATTTCCCGTGACAGCTCGAATTGATGACTGCCCGTGAGCACGAACTGCCCCATTTGTTTTTTCTCATCGACCTCAACCTGTATCCATGACAGCAGCTCGGGGACCCGTTGAATTTCGTCAAGTACCGCACCATCGGTAAATTGCGCCAGGAATCCACACGGGTCGGAGCGGGCGAAATCCCGTATATCCGGTCGCTCCAGGTTGCTATAGGGCTTGTCAGGAAAAGCCTGTCTGCACAGGGTGGTCTTGCCGGACTGGCGTGGCCCTGTCACGGTAATCACGGGATATTGTGTTGCACGGGACTGTATCACCGGCAGCAGATGACGTGGAATCAGCATGGAAACCCCTGATTGTACAAAATGGAAGTACTACTTCAATATTGCACATCAAGCATTGCAGGTACAAGCTTTTCCAGGCAGGCAGCGGAGCATGAAGCGTATGGCGTTGCTGCGGTTATGGAGTTGCCGGCACATTCCGGTTTATTCTGGCGGCATGTACCCGGCCCAGCTTTGAGGCAGGTTCACGCCCCAGTGCCGTACTGATGTAACGTCCGGTCTCCAGCAGCAGTTCAAGGTCAATCCCGGTTTCAATACCCAGCCCGTCAAGCAGGTAAAGTACATCTTCAGTGGCAACATTACCGCTGGCTCCCTTGGCATAGGGACAACCGCCCAGCCCGCCGACCGAGCTGTCCACCACGGTGATGCCCTGTTGCAGGACCGCATGGATATTAGCCAGTGCCTGCCCGTAAGTGTCGTGGAAATGCACGGCGAGATTCTGCAGCGGCACCTGTTGACTGACACGCTCCACCAGAGCTTGGGCCTTGAGCGGGGTGCCGATGCCGATGGTGTCTCCCAGCGAAATTTCATGGCAGCCCAGTGCATGCAGTTGCCGGGCTACATCGGCCACCATGCCGGTATCAATGTCATCCTCATACGGGCAGCCCAGCACACAGGAGACATAGCCACGTACCCGCAGACCGTGAGCATGTGCCTTGTGAATCACGGCGGCACAGCGTTCCAGCCCTTCGGTAATGCTGCAGTGGGTATTGGCCTGCGAGAAGGTTTCCGAGGCGGCGGTAAACACCGCAATTTCCTGTACACCGGCTGCCAGTGCTGCATCCAGGCCGGTGAGATTGGGGACCAGCACCGGGTAGGACACACCGGGTTGCTGCCTGATGCCACGAAAAACCGCAGCACTGTTCGCCATCTGTGGAACCCATTTCGGGGACACGAAGCTGCCGACCTCAATCACGGATACCCCGGCAGCCTGCAGGCGCTCGATCAGCCCGATGCGTACTTCGACTGGCACAGGTTCCGGCTCGTTCTGCAGCCCGTCACGTGGCCCGACCTCGACAATTTTCACCCGCTGCGGCAGTGCCATGTGACAGGCTACTGGCCGACCTGATTGACCGGTGCACCGGCCACGAAGGCGCTGATATTGTCGATCACCTGATCCCACAGCGTTTGCATGGCTTCGGCACTGGCCCAAGCTACATGCGGGGTGACAATCACGTCGGGACGTTCCAGAACGGCCAGCAGGGGGTTGTCGGCTGTGGGCGGCTCGTGGCTCAGCACATCAAAGCCTGCACCGCTGATCAGACCCTGATCCAGCGCCGTGACCAGATCGTGCTCGTTCACCAGCCCGCCACGGGAGGTATTGATCAGCAGGGGCTGGCGCTGCATCAGCCGGAATTCGGGTATTGCAATCAGGTGGCGGGTTGCCGGGGTCAGGGGGGTGTGCAGGCTGAGCACGTCAGCCTGGGCCAGCACCTCGGCAAACGGGGTATACAGTGCGCCTGGCGTGTCGGCTCCCTTGTGGGCGGCATACAGCACCCGCATGCCCAGTGCCCGGCCCATGGCCCCGACAGCCTGCCCCAGGGTACCGGCCCCGATAACGCCCAGGGTGGAACCGTGCAGTTCACGGATGGGGTGGTTGAAAAAGCAGAACTGCCCGGATTTCTGCCATTCGCCCCGGATTACATCCTGGCGGTAGCCCACGAGTGAGCGGCGCAGGGCAAAGATGAGGGCAAAGGTATGCTCGGGAACGCTGTTGGCGGCATAAGCACGCACATTCGAGACCACAATGCGGCGCTCACGGGTAACGTTGACATCCACCACATCATAGCCGGTTGCAGCCACTGCTATCATGGCCAGCCGTGGCAGCTGTGCCAGCATGTCGGCGCGTAATGCCACCTTGTTGGTAATGACGATATTGGCATCCTGCAGGCGTTCAACCACCTGCTGTGGTGCAGTGTGCCGGTATTCTATCCATTCATGCGGGAAATCCGGGTGGGTCAGGGTGATGCCGGGACCGATGGTGTCGCGGTCGAGAAAAACAATGCGGTACATGGAAATTCCCTGCTTTGTCTGGGAGTGTCAGTTTAGCACGGCACCGGTACCGGAGGCGTGCCATTCCGGCCATGCTAGAAGGCATGGAAAACGTGGTTTTCTCCGCTGACAAGAATACTGCGGTCCGGAGCGAAATGGGTATAAAAGGGCAGGAAGGCACCACCCAGTGCCCGTGCCTTGCTGCCGATTCTGCCGGCATGCAGACGCGGCAGGTTGAGTCCTTCCAGGTCCAGATGACCGATGGCCCGTTCCACTTCTCCGGTCAGGCGTGCCGTCATGTTGGTCGGCATCAGGCTGTCGATGACGACACCCTCGAAGTCGATCACGCTGATGGCGGAGACAATGGCGTAGGCAATGGCCGGGGCCGCCTGGGCCATCCAGGCATCCATAATGTCCCGGTGGGCTGTCGGGATAGCGGTATCCCCGGCAGTACCGAAGGCTTCCAGTGCCTGATCCGGGTTGACACCTGCAGCGATAAAACGCCGGTACATCAGGTACAGCGAGGCACAGTTGAGCAGTTGTACCGTGTCGGCAGCCGGGTTGCTGTCTGGCAGCTCCGAGTCGGTGCGTGAGGGAGCATAATGCCCCGGCAGCGGCATGGAACCCAGTGCGCCGGCATTGTTGAAGCTGCCGTTGTACAGGGTGCGGTTCATGATGATGCCGCCACCGATGAAGGTGCCGACGAAAATGTAAAGGTAGTTGTTGAGGCAGGCGGGGCTGTCGAATTCCAGTGCGGCGATACAGGCCGCCGTCGCGTCATTGACCAGCCAGACCGGCAGCGCCGGGTGGTCCTCCTGCAGTGTTTTTTTAATGTCGGTGCGGTTCCAGTATGCGGTAATATGATCCGGAATATCGGCTTCCAGCTGCCAGCCACCCAGCCCATACGGTGAGGCAATGCCGATGCCGAGGATGCGTTCGCGGCGACTGGGCGACAGCCGCCCCTGAATCCCGTGCAGGGCCGCACTGATCTGCGGGAAGATGAAGTCGGGATCAGGATAGGTGTAGGTCCGGGTGATCTGATCCAGAATGTCGCCCACAAAATTGATCAGGATCACATCCAGGCTGCGGCGTCCGATCTTGACGCCCAGTGACAGGGCACCTTCCGGGTTAAGGGCGATGGGGATGGCCGGCTGTCCCACCTTGCCAGCCGCCTTCAGGGGTTTTTGCTTGTGCAGCAGCTGCTGTTCCAGCAGGCGATTGATGATGACCGAGGCCGTCTGGGCACTCAGATTGGTCATGCGTGCGATTTCCGCTTTGGGCAGGCTGCCGGCACGGCGGATGAGCTGGAGGATCAGGCGTTCGTTATACTGGGCAATCCCGGTCAGGTTGCTGCCCCCGGTCTGGTGTAATGGTGTATTTTTCATCAGGTTATCCTTGAGCTCCCCATCGGATACAGTCCCTCTTTTCGTGGCCTGCAGGACTGTTAAGGTAAGTGTTTTAGAATAATAAATCAATTTGAATTATTTATTGACATCCGTCACGGCTGCGATTAGCCTGATGTGTATCGGCAGCCTTGGTACGTCAGTGTCCGGCTGTTGACAAACCGCATCTGATGATTGGAGGAAACCCCTTATGTTGAAGCGTAATGCCGTTGTTCTGGCGCTGGCTGCCAGTTTGCTGATTCCCGTGGCTGCTCAGGCAGAAGATATTGTCGGCCTGATTACCAAGACCAATACCAATCCGTTTTTCGTCAAGATGAAGGAAGGTGCCGAGGCCAAAGCCAAAGAGCTGGGTGTCGAGCTGCGCAGTTTTGCCGGCAAAATTGACGGTGATAATGAAAGCCAGGTTGAAGCGGTCGAGAACCTGATTGCCGCCGGGGCCAAGGGCATCCTGATCACCCCCAATGACTCCAAGGCGATTGTGCCTTCCATAGCCAAAGCCCGTGAAGCCGGCCTGCTGGTCATTGCACTGGACACCCCGCTGGAGCCCGCTGATGCGGCAGATGCCACTTTTGCAACCGACAATTTTCGGGCCGGTGAGCTGGTTGGCGAGTGGGCGGCTGCCACGATGGGCGACAAGGCCAAAGATGCAAAAATTGCCATGCTGGACCTGAATGCCAATGAGGTTTCGGTTGACGTACTGCGTGACCAGGGTTTCCTGAAAGGCTTCGGGATTGATGTGAAAGATGCCGGGGACATTGGTGATGAAGACGATGCACGCATCATTGGCCATGACGTGACGGATGGTAACGAGGAGGGTGGCCGCACGGCGATGGAAAACCTGCTGCAGAAAAGCGGTGGTGAGATGAATCTGGTCTATACCATCAACGAACCGGCAGCGGCTGGTGCGTATGAAGCCCTGAAGGCCGTCGGCAAGGAAAAGGATGTACTGATCGTGTCGATTGATGGCGGCTGTCCCGGTGTCAAAAATATCAAGGAAGGTGTTATCGGGGCCACTTCCATGCAGTTCCCGCTGCTGATGGCTTCCATGGGGGTTGAGGCCGTTGTCGAGTTTGCCAGGTCGGGCAAGAAACCGGAAAACTCCGACGGGCTGGACTTTTTCAATACCGGTGCCGAGCTGATCACTGATGCGCCGGTTGATGGTATTGAGTCACAGACCGCTGATCAGGGTCTGGAAAAGTGCTGGGGCTGAAGTCCCGCCCCTGAATTTCTCCCGCCCCCTCTTCTCCGGGGGGCGTCCGGATCCCTGCCCCCGGTTGTGATACAGGTCTTCTGAGCGTGGGAGGGCAGGGAGATTTTTTCAGCCATTACCCGTTCTTGAGGAGGAGTATGGTATGTCCAATGATAATTTTGAAGCGGTTGCCGAAGCCGCGGGTGGTTCCGTGGCTTCCTTTGAGCCGGAGCGCCTGAGTCCGGGTGAGCGGCTGCAGCGTTTTCTGCATAACTACCCCACTGCCGCCCCGGCCTTTGTATTGCTGGTGGCTGTCGCGGGTTTCTACCTGATCGTCGGATCACGGTTTCTGTCTGCCTTCAATCTCTCGCTGGTATTCCAGCAGGTGACGATTATCGGCATTATCGGTGTGGCCCAGACCCTGGTGATCCTGACTGCCGGTATCGACCTGTCGGTCGGGGCCATCATGGTGCTGTGCTCCGTGATCATGGGGCGCACGGCGGTCATGATGGGATTGCCTGCACCACTGGCCCTGATGCTGGGGCTGCTGGCCGGGGCGGCCTGTGGAGCCATCAACGGCCTGCTGATCACGCGCCTGCGCCTGCCACCTTTCATTACAACCCTGGGCACCTGGAGTATCTTTTTTGCCCTGAACCTGTGGTATTCCGAGAGTGAAACCATCCGCTCACAGGACATCACCGCCCAGGCCGGATTGCTGCAGTGGATGGGAGTCTCTTTCAATATCGCCGGTGCACGCATTACCGTGGGAACCATCACCATGCTGCTGCTGTTTTTCGGCATGTGGTTTGCGCTTAACCATACCCCCTGGGGACGGCATGTCTATGCTACCGGTGATGACCCGCAGGCAGCCCAGCTTGCCGGTATCAATACCGACAAGGTATTGCTGTCAGTCTACATTGTGGCCGGGGTGATCTGTGCGCTGGCGGCCTGGGCATTGATCGGACGTATCGGCTCGGTCAGTCCGCAGGCCGGACAGTCCGCCAACCTCGACAGCATCACGGCGGTGGTAATCGGCGGTACCAGCCTGTTTGGTGGCCGGGGGGCGATTGCCGGAACCCTGATCGGTGCACTGGTAGTCGGCGTGTTCCGCAATGGACTCGCGCTGGCCGGGGTGGATGTGTTGTGGCAGGAGTTTGCCATTGGCCTGCTGATCATCACGGCGGTGGCAACGGACCAGTGGATACGGAGGGTTTGATCATGGTGGCTGAAAAACTGCAACCCATTCTGGCCGGACGCAATCTGGTCAAACGTTATGGCCGTGTCACGGCGCTGGACCATTCCGATTTTGACCTTTATCCGGGCGAAGTGCTGGCGGTCATCGGTGATACGGTGCCGGCAAGTCCTCACTGATCAAGGCACTGACCGGAGCGGCTCCGCCTGACAGTGGCGAGGTGTTTCTGGACGGAAAAAAGGTTGAATTCCGTAACCCCATGGACGGGCGTCAGGCCGGGATTGAAACCGTGTATCAGACGCTGGCGGTGTCGCCTTCCCTCGACATCGTGGACAACCTGTTCTTGGGGCGCGAGCGTCTCAAGCCCGGATTTCCGGGAAAGTGGTTGCACATGCTGGACCGCAAAAGCATGGCTGCTGTTGCGCGTGACAAGCTGTCCGAACTGGGGCTGCTGACGATTCAGAATATCCGCCAGCCGGTGGAAACCCTCTCCGGCGGCCAGCGTCAGGCCGTGGCAGTGGCCCGTGCGGCAGCTTTCGGCAGCAAGGTGGTGATTATGGACGAGCCGACGGCGGCACTCGGGGTCAAGGAGTCACGCCGGGTGCTGAACCTGATCAAGGATGTGCGTGACCGGGGCATGCCGGTGGTCCTGATCAGCCACAACATGCCGCATGTCTGGGAGGTGGCCGACCGGATTCATGTCCATCGTCTGGGGCGGCGTCATGCCGTGATCCGGCCTCAGACCCATACCATGTCGGAAGGTGTGGCGATCATGACCGGGGCCATGGACCCGAATACCCATGAAGCCGGGGCCTTTGCCCTGCCTGAGGGTGCCTGATCGTTCCTTATGGCTGCCGGACCGGCTTTCCGGTCCGATGGCGCTGAAAAAGCCGTCGAACATGTTGCATATTACGCATGGCTTACTTACTCAAAGCGCTTTGGCCATGATCTAATATGCCCGCCGTTATTACGAGGAAGTCCTATCCATGTTTGTTGTTTGTGGCGAAGCCCTGTTTGATGTATTTATTGCCGATGGTGTGGCGCAGGATGCCCGCACGGTGCCGTTTTCCGCCCGGGTGGGTGGCTCCCCTTTCAATGTCGCCATCGGTCTGGCACGGCTGGGATGTGACTCGGCCCTGTTGACCGGACTTTCCACCGACTTTCTGGGCCAGCGCCTGCTGGCGGTACTGGAGGCGGAAAAGGTGTCCACCCGCCTGATTGTCCGCAAGCCGGCTCCGACCACGCTCGGTTTTGTACAGCATGGTGAGGATGGTGTGCCCGCTTATGCCTTTTACGGTGAGGGGGCGGCGGACCGTTCCCTGACACCGGCGGATCTGCCCGCCAGTCTGGAGGGTACGGAATGCCTGCATGCCGGTTCCTATTCGATCGTGACACCACCGACCAGTGATGCAGTATTGCAGCTGTTTCAGCGTGAATCCGGCCAGCGTATCCTTTCCGTTGATCCCAATATCCGCCCCACGGTGGAGCCGGACATGGCCATCTGGCGTGAGCGGATTGATGCCCTGCTGGCACTGGCGGATGTGGTGAAGGTCAGTGATGAAGACCTGGGTTGGCTCTATCCGGGACAGGCGATTGATGCCATCATGCGCCAGTGGATGGCCAATGGACTCAAGCTGATGGTCGTGACCCGTGGCAGTCAGGGGGCGCTGCTCGCCAGCCAGGCTGCACAGGCTGAAGTCAGCACGCCGAAAATCAGGGTGGTGGATACGGTCGGGGCCGGGGATACTTTCCAGGCGGCACTGCTGGATGCGCTGGTGGCACTGAAACAGGCTCACGGTGAGCGCTGGGAATCCATGCTGGATGCTGCCACACTAACGCGAATCGGCCATTTTGCTGCAGTTGCCGCCGCCATTACCTGTTCACGCAAGGGGGCGGATTTACCGACCCGAACCGAGATCAATCAAGCTTTATAATTACATGCTGGAAGTTTCAATGACCACCAAAGTCATCCCTGTAGAACCGTTCGATCTTGTCATTTTTGGCGGTACCGGCGATTTGTCCATGCGCAAACTGTTGCCGGGGATGTATCACCGTTTTGCTGCCGGCCAGATGCCGGAAAGTTCGCGCATTATTGCCCTGGCACGCAGCGACATGGACTCCGAGGGCTTCCGTCAGGAGGCTCTGGAGGCTCTCCAGCGCTTTGTCCCCCCCAGGGAGCGTGATGAAACCACGCTGGCCCAGTTTCTGGGGCGGCTGGACTACCTTCATAACGATGTCACCGATCCGGATGGCTGGACCGAGCTGGTGGCACTGCTGAACCGGGAGCCGGAGCGCATCCGGGTTTTCTATCTGGCGGTCGGTCCATCCCTGTTTGGCACCATTGCTGCCGGTCTGGCGCGTGCCGGTCTGGCGGGTGGCAACTCGCGTCTGGTGGTGGAAAAACCGCTGGGCTATGATCTGGCGAGTGCGCGTGAGCTGAACCGGCAGATCGGGGCGGTGTTTGATGAGTCACGGGTTTATCGCATTGACCATTACCTGGGTAAGGAAACGGTGCAGAACCTGATGGCACTGCGTTTTGCCAATGCCCTGTTTGAGCCGATCTGGAATGCCAACCACATTGACCATGTGCAGATTACCGCTGCCGAAACGGTGGGTGTCGGCAGTCGTGGCAGTTACTACGACAAGGCCGGGGCAATCCGCGATATGGTGCAGAATCACCTGTTGCAGTTGTTATGCCTGCTGGCGATGGAGCCGCCCTATCAGTTTGATGCCGATGCGGTGCGCGATGAAAAGCTCAAGGTGCTGCGTTCACTGCGTCCGCTGGTCGGGCGTGATGTGCTGGCCAATACCGTGCGTGGCCAGTATCGGGGGGGAACCCTGAGTGATTGCAGCGTGGCGCTTTCGTATGTGGAGGAGGCTGAAAACCCGAACAGTCAGACCGAATGTTATGTCGCCATCAAGGCCGAGATTGACAACTGGCGCTGGACCGGGGTGCCGTTTTATCTGCGTACCGGGAAGAAGTTGCGCTCGCGCTTCACTGAAATTGCGATTCATTTCAAGGAGCCACCGCACTCGGTATTCGGGGAGGAGACCGTAATGCACCCCAATGTCCTGAGCATCCGCCTGCAGCCTGATGAGGGCCTGCGTTTGCATATCATGACCAAGGATCCCGGGCCGGGTGGGTTCCGTCTGCGTGATACGCCGCTGGACATGAGTTTTTCCGAGGGACTGGGCGAAGACTGGCGCATGCCGGATGCCTACGAGCGCCTGTTGATGGATGTGGTTCGCGGCAACCAGACCCTGTTCATGCGCGGTGATGAGGTGGAAGCGGCCTGGAAATGGATTGATCCCATTATGCATGCCTGGGAGGCGCTGGGTCAGAAGCCGGAGCAATACGATCCCAACAGTTCCGGTCCCACTGCTGCGGTGGAGCTGATGGCGCGTGACAGAAGGCGTTGGCGCGAGATCGGTGTCTGAAACCGGGGCAGCCTGCACGCGCAGCAATTCCGGCATCCTGACGGGCAGGCGGGCATGAGTACGGCGCTGCAATTTCTGCCGGTCAGCCCGCTGCATACCCTGTGCCATGCCGAATTTGGCAATCCGGCCGGGATTCCGCTGGTGTTTCTGCATGGTGGTCCGGGTTCCAGTGCCCAGGCCGAGCTGGCCAGCCTGTTTCTTCCCGAACGTTACCGCCTGATCCTGTTCGATCAGCGCGGTTGCGGGCGTTCCACACCGCAGGGTGAGCGGGTCCACAATACCCTTGCTGATCTGGTGCAGGACATTGAAACCCTGCGTCAGCACCTGGGTATTCCACGCTGGGTGGTGTATGGCGGTTCCTGGGGGGCGACACTGGCACTGGAATACGCCAAGGCGCATCGTGAGCAGGTTCTGGGTCTGCTGTTACGCGGCAGTTTTCTGGGACGTACGCAGGACCTGAACTGGTTTGTGGCCCCGGACGGAGTGGCACAGTCCTTTCCTCAGGCATATCAGCTTGTGCAGGCACAGCTGCAACCGGCTGCGGGTGAGCATCTCTATGACGCACTGTACCGCCATTTACGGGGATATGAGCAGGATTTTCCCGCTGCACTGCGGGCCGCCCGTGCCTGGGACCAGTGGGAAAATGCCGTGATGGGGTTCGCCTCCTCCCGGACCGGTACCGCGGCGGCTGATCCTGATCTGCAGCGGCATTTCCCGGTTGTCGCCAGCAAGCTGATCTACGCGCATTATTGTGTCCACCACTGTTTTCTGCCGCCGGAAGGTGTCCTGCCCGGTATTGAAGCCCTGCAGGGTATCGCGCTGGAGATTATCCATGGCCGGCAGGATCAGGTCTGTCAGCCGGAAGCGGCGCTGACCCTGCAGCAGCGGTTGCCACAGGCCGGGCTGCAGCTGGTGGAGGCCGGGCATGGCATGCATGAGGCTGCCATCCGGGCCGGGATTGTGGTCGGGCTGGAGCGGCTGGCTGAGCGGGTGGCGGTTTAAGGGTTTTTGCAGCTGGTCGGCTTTAACTCTGCGCCCGGCAGTCTGGTGCTGGGCTGTCTGCCCGTCTGATCTTATTTTTCTTCTTAATATAAAATTAATTAATGATTATTGGGAAGTTGCAGCCATGAACAGAAGACAGTTCCTGAAATCCGGCCTTACCGGCGTTGCCGGGCTGACCCTGACGCCGCTGGCACTGATAACGCGTCAGGCGTTTGCCCAGCGTGCTGCTACCGACAGGCCGAACATCATCCTGATCATGGCTGATGACATGGGAGTTGAGGCACTGGAGTGCTATGGCAGCCTGCAGACCAGCACCCCGAATCTGGACGGCATGGCCCGTAACGGCATGAAGTTTGATCATTGTTACGCCCAGCCCCTGTGTACACCGTCACGGGTGCAGATCATGACCGGCCAGTACAATGACCGCAATTACGAAGGTTTCGGCGGCCTCAATCCGCAGGAAACCACTTTTGCCAACCTGTTGAAAACGGCGGGCTACCGTACCTGTATTGCCGGCAAGTGGCAGCTGGGCTGGCCCGGTTACGAAAGTACCGAGCTGGTGAGCCGGTTCGGTTTTGACGAATCCTGCCTGTGGAACATGCGTTATGGAGTGAAGCCCGGCAGCTTCGGTGGTACCACAGCAGGCAAAGGCAGCCGTTATTACAACCCCAATCTGTATGTCAACGGGGTACAGACTGATTTTGGCAGGACCGATTATGGCCCGGATATCTGTACCGACTTTGTCAACCGCTTCATTCGGGAAAATGCCGATGCTCCCTTCTTCATTTATTACCCCATGCTGCTGACGCACGAGCCGTTTCATCGCCCGCCGATCCGCTCTTCAGGTTCCCGCTTTCATGACATGGTGCATTATGCCGACCTGCTGGTCGGGCGTATCCTCAAACAACTGGAGGCGAGCGGCCTGAGCCGGAATACCCTGGTGCTGTTCACGGCAGATAATGGTACGGTTGCCGGTGTACCGACCCTGACGGTTGACGGGCGGGTCCAGGGCGGCAAGGCCGGCATGACCGATGCCGGAACCCATGTACCGTTGCTGGCACAGTGGCCCGGTGTGGTGCCTGCCGGTGTCACGACCCCGACACTGGCGGATTTCACCGACTTCCTGCCCACACTGGTGGATACTGCGACGGGATTCCGGATGCAGCGTCCGGCCATTGATGGCCAGAGCTTTCTGCCCCAGCTCAAGGGTGAGGCTGCCAATGAGCGTGAGTGGGTGTTCTGTCACTACAGCGGTAGAAAATCTGCCATCAACGGTGCCGGCAAGGCGTTTGTGCGCGACCAGCGCTGGAAGCTGTATGACAATGGCCGGTTTTATGATGTGCAGAATGACCGCAATGAGAACCGGCCCCTGAGCCGGAAGCGCCTGAACAACCTGAGCGCTGGTGAGCGGACGCAGGCGCTGGCGGCACGGGAACGGCTGGCAGCGGCGCTGGTGCGCATTCAGTCACGATAAAAGCACCCGGACCAATAATCCGGGTATGAAAAACGATAAATCCAGACGCAGACAAACCGTACTGCCGGGCATGACCAGAATTCCCGGCGGTACTTTTCTGATGGGGGCTGATAATTTCTATCCTGAAGAAGCGCCGGTACGTGAGGTCAGCGTCGGGGATTTCCGGATCGATACCCATGCTGTCACCAATGCTGATTTCCGGCGTTTCGTTAAGGCAACGGGCTATCGTACCCTGGCAGAGCAGGGGCTGGACCCGACACTGCTGCCCGGTGTCGACCCGGCAGTGCGTGCAGCAGGCTCACTGGTGTTTCACATGACCACAAGGCCGGTTAACCTGCAGAACATTCGTCAGTGGTGGCGGTTTGTACCGGGGGCGTGCTGGAAGCATCCGGAAGGGCCGGGCAGCACCATACAGGGACGCATGCATCATCCGGTGGTTCATATTGCCCATGTGGATGCCCTGGCTTATGCAGCGTGGGCCGGCAAGACCCTGCCGACCGAAAGCCAGTGGGAGTTTGCCGCTCGTGGCGGACTGGCGGGTGCATCCTATGCCTGGGGGGATGAACTGGTGCCGGATGGCCGCTACATGGCCAATACCTGGCAGGGCGAATTTCCATGGCAGAATCTGGCGCTGGATGGTTATGCCGGTACTGCTCCGGTCGGTTCCTATCCACCCAATGGCTTTGGCCTGTATGACATGATCGGCAATGTCTGGGAGTGGACCCTGGATGATTATGCTACTCCCGGCAGCAAGCCCTGTTGTACGCCAGCGGTGGAACTGGCTGTATCAGGGCGTTCCGGCAAGGTGCTCAAAGGCGGGTCCTTTCTGTGTGCACCGAGCTATTGCCAGCGCTACCGGCCTGCCGCCCGTTCGGAGCAGTCGCCGGAATCTGCCACCAGTCACATCGGGTTTCGCTGTGTAGTGAACATTGCTGATATTTGAAAACCAAATGGCTGTCTTCTGAAATATCTGCTTTGCTGTACCCAAAGCAAATGCATAGTATGCCCTGAGCAGGCAGCAAGGGATTCAGGAAATGACAGGCACCAATACCGAGTTACACCAGCTGGACAGAATGCTGGTCTGGTCCGGATTTAAGCAGCTGGCACCGATTTCCGTGTTTGTGACCGCTTTCGGTGCGGCATTCGGTCTGGCTGCAACCCAGGCGGGGCTGAGCGATGCGAGTATTCTGGCGATGAGTACGCTGGTTTTTGCCGGTGCTTCCCAGTTCGCGGCTCTGGACCTGTGGGGGACACACATACCGCTTTTCACGCTGATCGCTACTGTTTTCGCCATCAATGCCCGACATCTTCTCATGGGGGCCACGCTCTATCCCTGGCTTCAAAAGCTGCCACCGATAAAACGGTATGGTGTGATGCTGTTGGCCTCGGATGCCAATTGGGCCATGTCCATGCAGGCTTTCGGTCGCGGGAAGCCGGGCTTGGGGCTGTTGCTGGGTGGCGGTCTTGCACTCTGGTCCTTCTGGGTTGTCGGTACCTGGATCGGGGTTTATTTTGGCAATGCGGTCAGTGATCCCGAGCGCTTCGGCCTGGATATGGTCATGGGGTGTTTCCTGTTGGCCATGGTGGCCGGGGGGGAGAAGAGCCCAAGGATGCTGGTGATCTGGTCCGTTGCCGCACTTTCGTCCCTGTTGGCTTACCGGTATTTGCCGGAAAACAGCCACGTTGTTGTGGGGGCGCTGGCGGGCGGGGTTGTCGGCACTTTCTGGGGAGGATCAGGGCATGAACATTGATGTGGCGGAAAGCGGAGCGCTGGTCATTGTGCTCATTATGGCGCTGGTGACGCTGGCGACGCGCTGGGGTGGTGTTTACGTGATGTCTTTTGTGCCGATAAAGGCCCGGATAACACAGTTTATCCAGGCCATGTCCGGTTCGGTATTGGTGGCACTGCTGGCTCCCATGGCCATGATGGGGGATAACGTAGCCCGGATGGCCTTGTTGACGACGGCGGCTGTCATGGTGTTTTTGAAAAAACCGTTACCGGCCATCGCTTCCGGTATCGTCGCAGCGGCTTTGATTCGACATTTTTAAGGCTACCCGACAGCAGGCTGCTGTGTGCAGGTTTTCAGGAGCTTTGCCAAAATCACGGCGTTGTGACTATCCCCTGCAAGTTTCCAGTGCCACATCCTTGTGACACTGGTTTCTGGACAAACTCCCGGAGACTTTCACCATGAGACTGTGATTCCGGTTTTGACCAGTGTCGGATGGTCCGCTCAGTGAATATGAATGTACTCTTGCCGGATCACAAAATCCCCGAAGTGCTCACCTTGCTCGCGCTTGTCGGCATAAGCGGCCAGCAGTGGTTCCAGTGCCGCCAGAATCCCGGCTTCATCCAGATTCTCCCGATACAGCGTATTCAGGCGTTGCCCGTCAAAACCGCCCCCCAGGTACAGGTTATAACGCCCCGGTGATTTACCGATCAGGCCGATTTCCGCCATTACGGAGCGTCCGCAGCCGTTGGGGCAGCCGGTCATGCGAATCTTGATCTCATCCTGCAGCAGGCCGTATTTCTCCAGTACCGGTTCCAGTCTGTCGATCAGGGTCGGCAGGTAGCGTTCGGCTTCAGCCATGGCTTGCGGACAGGTATTGAGCGCGACACAGGCAATGGAATTGCGCCGCAATCCGGACAGGTGGCTGGCATCCACGGTGTAATCATGTGCCTTGAGCATGGCTTCAATCGCCGCCTTGTCTGTTTCCTGTACACCGGTCAGCAGCAGGTTCTGGTTCGGTGTGACCCGGAAACGGCACACAGCCTTTTTCGCAATCTGCAGCAGCGCCGACTTGATGCGGCCGGTTTCCGTGTCAGTCACACGACCGTATTCCAGCCGCAGCCCCAGGTGCCACAGCCCGTCCAGGGTCTGCTGCCAGCCGAAGCGGTCGCCGGTGCTGGTGAAGCTGACTGAATGCGTCGGCTGCAGTGCAAAGCCGCTGCGTTGTGCCAGCTCTTCCCGCAACCAGTCCAGGCCGTACTTGTCGATGGTGTACTTGAAGCGTGACAGCTTGCGGTCCTGACGATTGCCGAAATCGCGCTGGATGGCCACTATGTGACGGATCGTATCCAGCAGCTGTTCCGGGGTACAGAAACCGATATCGGTGGCCAGCCGGGGATAAGTGTCCTCGCGCCCGAAGGTCATGCCCAGCCCGCCACCGACCGCGATATTGAACCCGATCAGCGTATCCCCTTTGGCGACGGCAACCACGCCCACATCGTTGCTGTGTACATCCACGTCATTATGGGGCGGGATGGCAATGCCGACCTTGAACTTGCGGGGCAGGTAGTGCTTGCCGTACAACGGCTCTTCTTCCGCTGCGGTTTCCCCGCCAGCTACCCGTGTCCTGCCTTGTGGTTCATCCAGCCAGATTTCATGATAGGCCCGTGATTGTGGCAGCAGGTGCTCACTGACCTTTCTGGCCCAAGGGTAGACCTGGGCATGCAGTGCGGACAGGCTTGGGTCCGGTGCACACATCACATTGCGGTTCACGTCACCGCATCCGGCAATGCTGTCCAGCAGGGTTGCGTGCATGGCCTGAATGGTTTTTTTCAGGTCAAACTTGATAATGCCGTGAAACTGGATCGCCTGACGTGTGGTCAGGCGGAACGTCCCGTCACCGTATTGTTCACTGATGGCATGGCAGGTCTGCCACTGCTGTGCATTCAACTCTCCCCCCGGCAGGCGCAGGCGGATCATGAAAGCATAGGCCGGTTCCAGCTTGCGCTCCTGCCGCTCCAGGCGCTGGTCACGGTCATCCTGTTCATAGGTGCCGTGAAACTTGATCAGCTGGTGGTCATCCGCCGCAATGGAACCGGTGAGCGGGTTGGCGAAACTGGCTTCCAGGGTGCCGCGCAGGTAGTGGCTCCGGTCCTTGATACGCTCGACATCGGAACCACCGGGAGCCACTTCGTTCAGGGGTTTGGGGATCGGTCTGGTCACGCGGCCTGCTCCCTGAACTCCCGTTCCAGCTCGTCGCGGATATCCGGAAAGGTGAACCAGTCATGCAACGGCTTGCCGGAGCGCAACAGCTCACGCTGCTGGGTCCCGGAAATATTCAGCACCTTGTGATGGGGTTGAATCTCATCATCGGTCAGGTACTGCTGCACGTCTTCCACGTAAGCGATGCGTCTGGATCGGATGACCTGAATACCGATTTCGTCAGCATGCTGCAGCAGCAGGTCCTGCGCTTCATACGGGCCGTAGAAATCACTGCCATCCTGTTTTTTGTACGAAGGACCGGCATGGTCGCGCCCGATCACGAAATGGGTCGCCCCGTAATTCCTGCGGATCAGGGCATGCCAGACAGCTTCACGTGGTCCGGCCATACGCATGGACAACGGCAGCAGCGACAGGAATACCCGGCCTTCCGGATACTGTTTCAGCAGTTTCTGGTAGCAGCGCACCCGCAGGTCGTAATGGATATCCACTGCCTGAGTCACCCCCACCACGGGGTGAATCAGCAGATTGGCATCCGGCCCGGCTTCTTCCAGCGCTTTCAGGGTCAGGTGATAATGTGACTTGTGCATGGGATTACGGGTCTGGAAGGCCACAATCCTGTCCCAGCCCAGTGCCTGAAAAATACGCTTCAGTTCTGCCGGTGAGTGGCGGATAGCCGGGAAACGCCGGTGCGGTACGTCATGCCGTTTTTTCAGCCGGCCACCGATGTAGTACATGCCCTGACGCGCATGCAGAATCTGTACAAACGGATGGTTGGCATCATCAGCCCCGAAGGTCAGCAGCGCTTCCCGGTGCAGATCCGGCTCATAGATATCCGCCACTTCCAGCTCGGCCAGCTCCAGCCCGTCTTCCATCGTCAGCACAACCCGGTCGGCCTGTTTCACCTGTGCCACTTCTGCTGCGCTAAAGGCCAGGTTGACCGGAATCGGCCACAGGTCACCGGTACTCAGGCGCATGCGATTCAGCACACTGTGATAATCGGCCTGATTCAGGAACCCCTGCAACGGGGCGAAACCGCCATTCAGCAGCAGCTCGGTATCACAGAGCTGGCGCGGTTTCAGTACCTTGTAAAATGTATTGGTGCTCATGCCACTTTTCTCCGTTCCGGTTTGCCATCCTTGAAGTGCAGCCCGCACTCCTGTGCACCGCTGTTCTGCTCCCACCACCAGCGTCCGGCCCGCTCGTCCTCACCGGCGGCAATGGCGCGGGTGCAGGGGGCGCAGCCGATACTGGGAAAGCCTTGCTCGTGCAGGGCGTTGTAAGGCACTTCATACTGATGGATATAGGCCCACAGTTTTTCACCGGACCAACTCAGAATCGGGTTGAATTTCAACAGGCCGAAGCTGGCATCATCCTCAAACAGGTTCATATTGGCGGCACGGTAACTGGACTGGGCCGCACGCAGGCCGGTGATCCAGATTTGTGCCCCCTTGAGAGCGCGTTTCAGCGGCTCGATCTTGCGGATATGGCAGCATTCCTTGCGCAGGGCCAGCGAGTCATACATGGCATTGATGCCATTGTTGTTCACATAGGTCTGAATGGCCTCGGTCTGCGGGTAATAGGCGGTGATGGATTTGCCGTACTTCCTGCGGGTTTCATCCAGCGTGGCATAGGTTTCCGGGAAATTACGCCCGGTATCCAGCGTGAAAACCTCGATAGCCAGATCATTGCGGAAGATGGCATCGGTAATGGCCTGATCCTCCAGCCCCAGGCTGGTGGAAAAGACGATGCGGCCATCAAATTGTGCCCGCAGCCGGGTCAGGGCCTCACTCAGGCCAAGGTTGGTGTATTGCAGATTCAGTTCATTCAGGGTGGTCATTTCATTATTCCGTCAAATGCTGTGTGATGGACTGGTGGTGTGGCGGTTTGTCAGTAAACATCGCGCTGGTATCTGCCGTCGGCGATCAGCTGTTCCAGCCCGGCTTCGGCCTGTTCTGTTGTCATGCCGCCCTGTTGCACCATGATCTGTGTCAGGGCCTGATGCACGTCTTTGGCCATTTTGTGCATATCACCGCAGACGTAGACCTGTGCCCCCTGCTGCAGCCAGTCCCAGAGGTCAGCGGCCTGTTCCAGCAGGCGGTGCTGGACATAGACTTTTTCCGCCTGATCGCGTGAGAACGCCACGCTCATACGCTCCAGGGCGCCGCTTTGCAGGTATTGCAGCCATTCGGCCTGATACAGGAAGTCGGTACGGAAGTGTTGCTCACCGAAGAACAGCCAGCTGCCACCCTGCACCCCGCGGCTCTCACGCTCGGCGATAAAGCTGCGGAAGGGTGCCACGCCGGTGCCGGCCCCGATCATGATAATGCGGGTACTGTCATCCGCTGGCAGTTTGAAATGTGTATTGGGCTTGATGTAAATCCGGGCGTTTTCACCAGCCTGCAGGCGGGCCAGCCAGTTGGAACCGGCACCCAGGTGCCGACGACCGTTGTGCGGGTAATCCACGCGCTTGACCAGCAGGTGCACTTCTTCCGGGTGGGCTTCCAGGCTGGAGGCAATCGAGTATTCCCGCGCCTTCAACGGACGCAGCAGTTCTACCAGGGTCTGGGCATCCAGTGTCTGCGGCAGTTGTTCCAGCACATCCAGCCAGTCAGCCGCTTCATGATAAGCCGGGATATCCGGTGCGGCGGCCACCGAAAGTCCGGTCAGTTCCAGGTACCTGTCATACTGCCTGCGGGTCAGGCTGGTGATTTCCAGCCGCTCCTGCAGGGCGGTGCGCAGGCGCAGGGCTTTGCCTTTGAGGATGATTTCCGTGTCCCCGTCCAGACCGGCCCGGGCCAGCAACGCCTCGACCAGTGCCGCATCGTTGCTGATTTCCAGGGCCAGAATGTCACCGGGCTGGTAGCTGATGCCGCTGTCGCCCAGTGAGAATTCGGCATGCAGGACTTCCTTGTCCGAAGCGGCGTCAGTAACCGGTGTCAGGGCCAGCAGCTCCGCCGGATACGGGGCTTCACGGGTGCCGGGCGCCTGCGATATCGCCTGACCTGTCGGCTGCTGTTTGAACCGGATGGGGTTGTTGCCGGGCAGGAAACTGTCCTTGCCGACTTTGTCCAGCAGCTGTTGCCGCCAACGGGCCGCCTCTTCGGTAAAATCCACATCGCAGTCCAGGCGTTCAAGCCAGCGGGATGCCCCGAGCTGCGCCAGACGCTGGTCCAGCTCGCGCCCGGTCTGGCAGAATTCCTCATAGCTGGAGTCCCCCAGTGCCAGTACGGCAAATTCCAGCCCGGCCAGTTTGGGGGCGCGGGTACTGTTAAGGAACTGGAAGAAGGCACGGGCGTCATCAGGCGGTTCACCATTGCCGTGGGTGCTGATCACGGCAACGATGCGCTGTTCTTTTTTCAGCTGCTGCGGGCGGTAATCGCGCAGGCTTTTCAGGCTGACTGTGGTGCCTGCGGCTTTGAGTTCCTGTTCCAGCTGTTGGGCGACATGCTTGCTGTTGCCGGTCTGGCTGCCGTACAGGATGGTGGTGGTCGGTGCGTTCTGCTGGCCGGGGGCGGAAGCCTGCATTGCCTGCGGGAAGGGAATGACATTGTCCCCGCCCAGCGACAGGCCGGAAAGGTATCCCCCCACCCAAGCCAGCTGGGCCGGGGTCAGGTCCTGGACAGCATGGGACACCCGTTCCAGTTGTTGTGCGTTTAACAGACTCATGACTGCCTCATCGGTCAATTCTTGATGGGGCAGAGTATGGGGTAAATCAGGTTTTCTTTTTAGTGATAAAAGTTGATATTTATATCTCTAAAATCGATAAATAAAAAACGGGCCATGAGCGAACCCATGACCCGTTTTCCTCAAATCATCCAACCCGTTGTCAGGTATGGCTTACTGCACGGCAGCTTCAGCAGCCGGAGCCTGAACTTCTGCACTGACGGCGGGGGTTGCCGGTGCAGCGGGAGTCTGAACCTGGGCCTGTGCAGCCGGGGCCTGCATCGGAGCCTGTGGCATCCGGAACTGCGGGTACGGATAGTAGCCATAGCCGTAGTTGTTGTTGGCCATGTTGTTCCAGCCGTAGGCGTTTCCATAGCCATTGCCGTAACCGTTGCCTTGGGCCGTGCCGTACCAGTTACCGTCGCCCCTGCCGTTCCAGGCGCTGTCAGCATTCATGTCGGTTTTGCCCTTGCCCTTGAAGGTGATCTGGAACTCGACTTCACCGTCGGCATTGCCGTTACCCCGACCCCAACCGTTCATGTCGCCGCGACCGGTGCCGTAACCCTGACCATAGCCGTTGGTGTAGGCAGTGCCATTGGTGTAGCCCTGGGCTGAACCCTGACCATTGTCAAAAAATTCAGCGGAGGCAGCACCGGAAAGGGCGATCAGGGCAGCAAAAGTGATGGTTTGCAATTTCATGGTAAATCTCCTGGCAACTTGTTGAAGTGCAACAATCTTTAATATATAAAAATAATAATATTAGAAAATTCTAATGTAAAGTGAAAATTATCGACCTCCCCATCAGGGATAGACGGCCTGCCCGGCTGGCACCGGAAAGGCCGGGATTATCCGGTGATTGTGCACCGGGCCGGAACCTTCCGTATCCACCCGATTCCATTAACTATCACGGTGCCGGTTTTCAGAAAGCTTCACGGAAACGGGCACGTGTTTACTTCGTTTACTTGTTGAAACGGTTATTCAAACCGTTTGTTGACGGCAATGAAATCAGGGTGGATTAACCCCGTTCAATGCACAATCATAAAAACCGGTTTCAAGGAGAAGGTCATGAGCCAATGGACCCAGCAGGCCTACCAGAAGGCCTGGCAATACGCCGCTGCTGCGCATGCAGGACAAACCTATTCCAGTCCCTGCCAGGGGGTGACGCTGCCTTATATCACCCACATCGCCGGGGTCACGCTGGAAGTGATCCGGGCCATGGAGGATGGTGATGTGTATGATGGTGATCTGGCCATACAGTGCGCACTGCTGCACGATACCATCGAAGACACCTCCAGCACCTGGCAGGAGGTGGCAGACCTGTTCGGAACCGCCGTGGCGGACGGTGTCTCAGCCCTGAGCAAAAGCCCGGCCATTGCCTCCAAACAGGGCCGGATGGCGGATTCACTGGAGCGCATTCGCCAGCAGCCGCGTGAAGTGTGGATGGTGAAGCTGGCTGACCGCATCAACAACCTGTCGGAACCCCCCTGCCACTGGGGTGATGCCAAACGGCGCGCGTATCGGCAGGAGGCCCGACTGATACTGAACCGGCTGGGCGTCGCACATACCGGCCTGGCACAGCGTCTGCAGGCCCGCATTACAGACTATGAGCGCTACCTCGAGTGAGCTTGTCGGATGAAGCCGGTTTGGCAGTATGCCTGAAAAGCCGTGTTATCTGCACGGAAGCTGCATAAGGCGGAGCTAAGCTGGCCGAATCACCATACTGCATGGAATCACTGTCGAACATGACGTTCCTGAACCTGATACTGCGCCTGTACTGGCGACTGCTGAAATGGATGGCAGCCCCGGCCTTGCTGCTGGGGCTGGCGGCGCTGCTGGTTGCCGATCGTATCAATCAGTCCACCTTTTCCCCGCCCCGACGTGCCCTGCAATCCTGGCAGCTGGAGCGGCTGCAGCAGCCACGGGCTTTCGGACTCCGGATTCGTGCACATGCCTGTCTGGACGGGCAGGCACCCTGCCTGTTGGTCGAGCCGGATGCAGGGGCCGGGCCGGGGCCGCGTGGCAGCACCCTGCGCCGCCAGCTGACCGATAAGGGCATCCGTCTGCCGGACTATGGTGAGATGCGGGGTACGCTGGTGCTGCTGCACGGGCGCAATGGGCGCAAGGAAAGCCTGCTGGCAGTGGCGGAACGCTTTGTGGCCGCCGGATTCCGTTGTCTGATTCCCGACCTGCCGGGCCATGGTGAAAGCCCCTTGCCTGCCATGAGTTTCGGCAGCAGCCATTTTGAGCGCACCCTGCCGCAGCGTGTGCTGGCGGATGCGCGGCAGCACTTCGGGTTGCCGACCGAGCCTGTGGGCCTGTGGGGACTGTCCATGGGCGGTGCGGTGGCTGTCAGTGCTGCCAGTCATGCATCACAACCGTTTCAGGTGCTGATTGTCACCAGCAGTTTTGCCCGCCTGGATCAGGTGATGCTGGGGCAGCTGGAACCCAAATGGCAGGCACCGGCCTCCCTGCTGTTGCCGTTTCTGGACCTGGACCGATGGCTGCTCGGTGCACCGGGTGTCAGCCGGATGGTGCCGGAACGCTGGGCTGCGCGGGTGCATCAGCCGGTACTGGTAGTGCATGGTGAGCGTGACCGCTACGTACCCCTGCAGCAGGGACAGGCGCTGTATGATGCCCTGGCCAGCCCCTGCAAGCGCTGGCTGACCGTTCTCGGCGGGGGGCATGCCAATGTGTTGGCCACCGGCATGCCGCTGTATGCGGAAATGAGCGCCTGGCTGTTGCAACAGCTGGACCCTGGTCAGCAGGGGGCGTGTGAATCCTGAAATTGATGTTTACCTCAGTGAAACCTATGATTGGGTGATCACTGACTGCCCGAGGCGTTGTCATGTCTGGCTTGCCCACCCTGAATTTCAACCACGGTCCCGAGATTGAGCTGCTGCGCGATACCCTGCAGCGTTTCGCGGCTGCCGAGATTGCCCCGCGTGCAGCCGCCATTGATCAGGCGAATGATTTTCCGTCTGACTTGTGGCGCAGGCTGGGTGAGCTGGGCCTGCTGGGAATCACGGTCCCGGAATCGTATGGCGGTACGGAACTGGGGTATCTGGCACAGATTATCGCCATGGAGGAAATCAGCCGGGCCTCGGCCTCGGTGGGGCTGAGCTACGGGGCGCATGCGAACCTGTGCGTGAACCAGATCAGCCGCAACGGCACCGATGACCAGAAACGCCGCTATCTGCCGCCCCTGATCAGCGGTGAACAGGTTGGTGCGCTGGCGATGTCCGAGCCGGAAGCAGGATCGGATGTGGTCAGCATGCGCCTGTGCGCCGAGCGTAAGGGTGACCGTTATATCCTCAATGGCACCAAAATGTGGATTACCAACGGGCCGGATGCCGACTTGATGCTGGTGTATGCCAAAACCGAACCGGCTGCCGGTTCAAAAGGCATCAGTGCCTTTCTGGTGGAAAAGGCCTTTGGGTATCGCACGGCACAAAAGCTGGACAAACTGGGCATGCGCGGTTCCAACACCGGGGAGATGGTGTTTGAGGATGTCGAGGTTCCGGTGGAAAACTTGCTCGGGCCACTTGATCAGGGGGTTCAGGTGCTGATGAGCGGGCTGGATTACGAGCGGGCCGTGCTGGCTGGAGGGCCGCTGGGCATTATGCAGGCCTGCATGGATATTGTGGTGCCTTACTTGCATGAGCGTCGGCAGTTCGGCCAGCGCATCGGCGAGTTCCAGCTGATGCAGGGCAAGCTTGCGGACATGTATACCGGCCTCAGCGCCTGCAGGGCCTATGTCTATGCGGTTGGCGCTGCCTGTGACCGGGGTGAGACCACGCGCAAGGATGCTGCCGGTGCCATCCTGTATGCGGCGGAGAAAGCGACACAAATGGCGCTGGAGACCATCCAGATACTGGGCGGCAATGGCTATATGAATGCCTATCCTGCCGGACGCCTGCTGCGTGATGCCAAGTTGTACGAGATCGGGGCCGGGACTTCGGAAATCCGCCGCATGCTGATCGGGCGTGAGCTGTTCCGGGAAACGCGCTGAACATTTTGGGCCGGTCTTATCTTGGCAAAAGATAAGATAATCGTTTTATATCATCTTGGATGATGGATTCTTTCCGGATACTATCAAACTTTCCGTGTGAGGGTATCCGTGATGTCATTGGCTGCACTGTTTGTCATTGCCCTGATTCTGGGGGTCTTTCTGTTGCTGGCTTTGTCCAGGATTTCGCCTGACCTGATCCTGATGGGGGCGCTGGTCATTCTGATGGTCAGCGGTATTCTGGAGCCGGCTCAGGCTTTTGCCGGTTTTGCCAACACCGGTCTGATGACCATTGCCGCACTGTATGTTGTTGCCGCCGGTCTGCGTGAAACCGGTGCCATCCAGTTTATCACCCGCCGCATGCTGGGCATGCCGCAGAGTGTCAAGGCGGCCCAGTTCCGCATGTTTGTACCCACGGCCATTCTCAGTGCCTTTCTCAACAATACCACGGTGGTGGCCATGCTGATTCCCGCAATCCAGGAGTGGTGCCAGCGCCTGCATCTGTCGCCTTCCAAACTGCTGATGCCGCTGAGTTATGCGGCCATTCTGGGGGGGACGCTGACCTTGATCGGTACCAGTACCAATCTGGTGATCAACGGTCTGCTGGTCCAGAGTGGCCATCCGGGGCTGGGCATGTTCGACATCACCGGGGTGGGCCTGATTGTGCTGGTGATCGGAGGATGTTATCTGCTGCTGCTGGGCAACCGCCTGCTGCCGGATTCATCCGGTGTGACAACCGATCCGGATCAGGTGCGTGAGTATCACATGGAAATGATTCCCGACGGGCCGCTGCTGGTGGGCAAGACTCTGGCCGAAGCCGGTCTGTCCAAACTGGCACATGGCTATCTGGCCGAGCTGGAGCGGCATGGCGAGTTGATCCAGAGCCCGGCAGCGGATTTTGTGCTTGAGGACGGGGATCGGCTGTCGTTTGTCGGTGCACCGCGTGCGGCTCATGAACTGCGCAGTATTCAGGGCCTGAAACCGGCCAATGAGGACATTCATCACCTGGACATTGTGCATTTCCGGCGGCGGCTGGTGGAGGCGGTGATCGGGCCGGAATTTCCTTTTATGGGCATGACGGTGCAGGAGTGCAACTTTCTGGAAAGCTATCAGGCGGTGGTCTTGTCGGTATCACGCGGGCGAACCGGCAGCCTGCCGGATGGCGGTCTGCACACACGCCTGCAGATCGGGGATACCCTGTTGCTGGAGGCGGGCAAGGAGTTTGCCAACCAGTATCGCTTCCGCAAGGATTTCCTGCTGGTCAGTGCACTGGAGGAATCCAGCCCGCCCAATTTTGCCAAGGCCCGTACTGCCCTGCTGATCATGGTGCTGATGGTGCTGGCCAGTGCGCTGGAGTTGATGCCGACGATTCAGGCTGCCTGGCTGGCTGCCGGTGCCATGCTGCTGACCGGCTGCATGAATGCCGGGCTGGCCCGGCGCTCGATTGATTTTACCGTGCTGACCGTGATCGGGGCGTCGTTTGCGCTGGGTCAGGCCATGGAACTTACCGGGGCGGCCAGGGCGATAGTGGATGTCATGATGGGGGGACAGGGTTTCACGCCGCTGGTGGCACTGGTGCTGATTTATGCGTTGACGTCATTTCTGACCTCGATCATTACCAATAATGCCGCTGCCATCCTGATGTTCCCGGTCTGCAACACCCTGGCCTCACAGATGGGGGTCAGTGTGTTACCGTTTGCGGTGGCGATCATGTTTGCTGCTTCGGCCAGTTTCATGACACCGATCGGTTATCAGACCAACCTGATGGTTTACGGTCCGGGCGGCTATCGTTTTGCAGACTATCTGCGTCTGGGCGGCCCCATGAATGTGCTGACCGGTGTGGCTACGGTATTGGCCATTGCCTGGCTGTGGCCGTTCTGAGGCCGTGTGGTGGTGATGACGGCATGTTGATGTCTGCGTAAACGTTGCACCCGTCCAGAAGCCGGAGCTGTGGAATTGCCCTGAAGGCCAGACTGTTTAACAGGAGAGAGGAGGAGAATGTGAGCCCGATGCTTGATTTCTATTTTGATTTTTATTCACCCTATGGCTATCTGGCTGCACACCGGATTGATGCCATTGCCGGGCGTTATGGACGCGAGGTGAAATGGCACGCCATCCTGCTCGGGCCGGCGTTCAAGGCGGTTGGTGCCCGACCGTTGGTGGATATTCCCCTGATCGGGGCGTATTCCCGCCATGATTTTGCCCGTACCGCGCGTCTGGAGGGCATGCCGTTTGTCATGCCGCCGACTTTTCCAGGGGCGACGCTGGCAGCGGCACGCGCCTTCCACTGGCTGGACGAGCAGGACCCGGTATTGGCAAAGACCTTTGCCAGGGCGGTCTATCAGGCCGCTTTCGGGGAGGGGCGGGACATACTTGATGTGCAGCAGTTGGCACAGGTGGCTGCCGGATGTGGCGTGGATGCCGGGGCCATGCAGGAGGCCATCCGGACTGATGCGGTCAAGGCACGGCTGAAGGCCGAGGTCGACGCTTCGCTGGCGCGCGGGGTGTTCGGCTCCCCGTTTGTCATCGTCGACGGGGAAGCTTTCTGGGGCAATGACCGTCTGGTGCAGGTTGAGGAGTGGCTGCGACGTGGTGGTTGGTGAGTGTCAGGTTCGGTCGGGCTATAGTGGACCCGATAAGGTGGACACTTACTTAAATCTATCAGATTACTGTCTTGACAATGGGGTTCACTTTAGTCACCGCGCCCGTCGTCGAGTCATTTGTTAGCGCTTTATTTATGACCAAGTTAAATCTGGCTGCTTGTGCGAGATGGCACAATCACGCAGGTCTTGACATATAAGTTATTGCTGTTTGTGGGTTCGACTCCCACCCTGGCACCCGATTCGATTGCGTTGTACATGCTTGCGGAGCAGGTTCTATATGCCTGCCTGACACCGCTCCCGCTGGGAAACCGGTGTATCGGTATTGCAGCCCGATTGAATGTCGTCATCGCTGGTTCAACCCCGGCTTATGACACTTGCTATAGCTCACTGGTAGAGCAGTTGACTGTTAATCAACCTGTTACCGGTTCGAATCCGGTTAGCAAACTCACTACCCTTCCAAGGTAGCTTTATGAAACCGCCCGCAAGGGCACCAGGCAATGGCCTCCGGGTCAACAGCCTGCCAACGGCAGGCCGAATGTGGCAACACATGAGGTCGGCCCGGTGCAGTGCTGGCGACCGGCAACCGCTCTGCCCCGAGTATGGGTCCGGCAGGTGCGATGAACACACTGATGTGTGCCATCCCGCTCGTCACAAATGCTCAGGCCGGAACGGTTGTGGAGGCCATGCCACCATTTCAGGAGAACAGCCATGTTGTTCAGACAAAAAATCATTATCCCGGAAACACACCGTGGCTTGCTGTTCAAAGATGAGCAATTCGTGCGGGTGCTGCCGGCAGGTGTACATGAATTTTTCGACTGGAAGCGCCAGTACAGTGTCCGGCTGGTGGATATTCAGCAAACCCTGCAACACGGTGCGGATGACAAGACCCTGTTGCTGATCGACCTGCACCCGCAGGCTTTTGCCGGACAGATACAAAGCTGGGAAACCGGCGAACACGAAGTCGGTCTGGTCTATCAGGACGAGGTACTGAAAGACATCAAGGCTCCCGGCCAACGGGGTGCCTACTGGATCGGCCAACGTGACATCGTGATCCGGAAACTGGACATCAGCACGGATTTTCAGCTGCCGAAAGCGCTGGCACGGCTGGTGCTGGCCGCCAGAGAACCGCTGTTGAGCAGTGCAGCAGCGCATGCCGTTACACCTTGCACGATTGATAGCGGTTATGTCGGTTTTCTGGAGGTTGATGGTGAGCAACTGGCGATATTGCAGCCCGGCATTTACGCCTGGTGGGCTTTCAATCGCAGCATTGAAGTCGACGAAATGGACATCCGCCTGCAGAACATGGAAGTGAATGGTCAGGAAATCCTGACCCGTGATCGGGTTGCTTTGCGGATCAATCTGTCAGCCACCTGGCAGGTGCGGGAGCCGCAGACCGTCAAGGCATTGCTGGCGGATCATCAAGACTACCTGTACCGCGAGCTGCAGCTGGCCCTGCGCACGGTGGTGTCCACCCAGACGCTGGACGAGCTGCTGGCGGACAAAAACCTGCTCAACCAGCAGGTGCAGGAAACCGTGGCCGCCAAGGCCGGTGAATTCGGCATTGACCTGAAAACTGTCGGTGCACGCGATATTGTGCTGCCCGGTGACATGAAAGCAATTCTGGCTCAGGTGGTTGAAGCCGAAAAAATGGCGGAAGCCAACCTGATCCGGCGGCGTGAAGAAACACAGGCGACCCGCTCCCTGCACAACACCGCCAAGGTTATGGAGGGCAACCCGGTGCTGCTGCGCCTGAAGGAGCTGGAAGTACTGGAGAAAGTCACTGCCCAGATCAGCACCCTGAACGTCTACGGCGGACTGGATGGTGTAATGAACGATCTGGTCCGGCTGACGGACAAAGACAGGGGTGCACCGGTTTGAGCAAGTCCCGTCTGCACCGGAATCCGCTCCAGCAGGCCATCCCCGAAGACCCCGTACAACTGCAGATGCTCCAGCTGGATATAGCCGATGTGGCAATGGCACTCGGTATTCGGACACGGGCCGGTATCCGGTACATACGCGGCCGCCTGATACAGATTACCCAGCGGTTTTTTGACAAAATGGCAGCGCTGTACGGTTCCATCCCCGGCCACACTGATCGACTGACTGCCTGCAAGACAGGGCCTGCCACCACTGGGATAACGCGGCAGGTTCAGGGCAAACAGCGGATCAATGGCCTGCCAGCGGGCCAATTCCGCCGTAGTATAGGCCGCCTGTTGCGCACGGTTGACATTGATCCAGAGGTAAACCGTCTCCGGCAAAGCAGCACGCAGGGCCTCGGCTTCCGCCAGATCGGCACGGTTACCCACCATGCCAACACTGAAGCGGATACCGTGTTGCAGCAACCACGTGCACCGGGCCAGAAAACGCTCACGCCGGGTCTGGCTCGGATGATAAGTGGACCACAGCGCCACCCGTTCCGGATCACACTGCTCCAGCCAGCCCAATGGGGCTGACAGATTGGTCTGTACCGCCACTCGCTGTACCTGAGGCAGATGAGACAAGGTACGAATGGCCTGCTGGTAATAACGCCGGGTCAGTGCCTCCCCCCAGGGCGTAAACAGAATGGCAACCGGAGCCGGATAATCCGTCCAGCACACAAAGCGTTCCAGGTTGGCCCGGTCCCTTGCCAGTTGGGCGCGGCTGTCCTTGCGCTTGGCAAACGGACAGTAGCCACAGTCATAATTGCAGCTGGCCAACCTGCCCCGGTACTGAATCTGCAGGGCACCATTCAATACCCTCATGCCCGCTCCCAGTCAACCATACGCTGACGGACCGCTGCTGAAAACAGCCAGTGACCGATCAGGTCCGAAGCAGCCAGCCCCTGTTCGGTGAGTGTAATACCTGCCATGCTGACTGACGCCAGCCCTTTTTCTTCCAGCAGCACCAGCTGGGGAAAATCATCCAGCAACCGGGAACCAAAACGTTGTTGATACGCGATAGCTGCCAGCCCTTCAACCTGCAGCAGTGACAGCAATACATAACGGTGGCGCTGCTCACGGGCATCGAGCCGGATACCATAATCCAGCATGCGCAATGTGGCAGCGGAACGGTCGGCATACTGGCGGATAATGGCCTGAACCGGTCCCTTGCCCACCGCATAGCGCGACGAATAATGCCAGGATTGCGTATAGGAACGTGCCCCGGCGCCCAGTCCTACCATACCATCCTCCTGACAGCGGTACTGTCCCTGCCGGGGCGTGGCCCCGCGCCTGAACAGGCGCATGGAACCCTGATGGTAGCCTGCCGCCAGCAAGCGTTCACAGGCCAGCCGGTACAGCAGCTGCCGCTGATCCGCCTGTGCCTGCTGCTGTTTGCGCCCCAGGCCGGTGAGCGGGCGTATATAAAGCGGATAGATGAACAACTCTTCCGGCTGCCACGCCAGCGCCTGTTCCAGACTGGCCAGCCAGCGTGCCGGTGTCTGGCCGTGATTGCCGTAAATCAGGTCAATATTCAGGCGCGGTATGCCACTGTCTCGAATCAATGCCAACGCCTTTTGCACCTGTGCCAGACTTTGTGGCCGCCCCAGTGCCTGCAGGTCTTCCGGGTTGAAGCTTTCGATACCGATACTGATGCGCTCGGTGCCCTGTGCCTGCAGACAGGCCAGCCGGTCGGCATCAACCGTGGCCGGGGATACTTCTACCGAAGCCGGCAGATGCTCTGCCTGCAGGTGACGGGACAACGCCGTGAACAGGTGCTCCAGTTGTACCGCACTCAGGTAGGTGGGTGTACCGCCGCCGATGGCCAGTTGCTCAAAGCGGAAGTCCCCCAGATAATCCGCCGCTACCTGCATCTGGCGCTCCAGTGCACCCAGATAGGCCGTCACCAGGGCATCCGGAGCCTGTGTGGTGGTGAACAGGTTGCAGTAACCACAACGCATTTCACAGAACGGCAGGTGCACATACAAAAACAGCGCCTGTTTATTTTCCGCCGCCCAGACCTCACCAAGGTCCAGCGGCTCGGCAAGCGCACGGTAGGCCGTCTTGTGCGGATAGGAATAGACATAGTTGAGATAGGGCGCACCCTGCAGGCAGGCATTGAGCTGTGCAGCGGCAGTATCGAGGTCGGTCGTCATGAAGCAGATTCCCAGGTAATTTCAGCATAAGGCACATTCCACACCACCGGGTGTGCAAAACCATGCCCCCAGCAGCCATCCTCGCCGTAAGCGGTACCGTGGTCGGAACAGATGATACCGAATCCGGCCCCACGCGCCCGCAGCGCAGCCCACAAGGCAGGCAACTGTCGGTCCACGTAAGCCAATGCCTCGGTCTGGGTGGCCACTGAATCGGTTGTGGCACCGTGAGTAAACAGGCAGTTGGGCTGATGCAGAGCGGAAACATTGATAAACAGCACCACCCGCTGAGTGCGTGGCAGCGCCTGCAGGCGTTCACAGGCCAGCGCCACCTGCACGCGGGTGGAGTCTGCACCGGTCACACCCATGCTGTCGCTCCAGTGGCTTTCCATGAAATACCCCGGTAACACCCGTCCCAGTGCATTGGCGGGATTGAAGAAACCGACCCCGCCGATACACAGTGTATGGTACCCCACCGCCTGCAGTCCCTGAATGATAGTGGCCGCCGGCGTGACCCAGGTTTGTGCACCGGTTGTGGTACTACCGCTGAAAGCGCAGGCAAAAACACGCTGGTAGTCCGCAGGCCGGGGCACCGGTACGGGGAAATAGCCCATGAAAAAAGCCTGATGAGCCGGAAAAGTATAGCTGCCGTGGGTCTGGCGGGGTTGCCAGACACTGCCGGGCAGTATGCCGTGCAGAAACGGGGTACGTCCGCTCGCCAGCGCCTGTTGTGCCACATCCAGACGCAGTGAGTCCAGCACCAGCAGCAGAATGTCATGCGTCCCCACCCAATGCCGGGCGTTCAGTGTTGCCGGTGTTGCCATGCCGGAAATGCCTGTAATTCCCATTGATACGGATTCAATCCTTGATACCGGACATGATGCAGGAAATCCCCAAAGGCATTGACCTCCAGCACCACATGGCGGCGCAGGCTCACATCCACCGCCACATCCAGCCCCAGATAAAACGAATGCGGAAACACCCTGCCCACCGCACGGCAACTGGCCAGCAGTGCCTCCCAGTCCTCGGCCCGCATCAGCGCCCGCAACACCTGACAATCCGCCCGTGCATTGCGCAGGTACAGGTTGGTGATCGGGGTCTGGCTCTTGCGCAGCACACAAAAAACCGGCTCACCGGCCACCAGCAACACACGCAGATCCACGCCCTGCCCCTGCAGGTCGGCCTTGGGAATCCAGCGTTCCACCTGCACCCCCCAACGGCACAGGCGATCGACCAGCAGTGCAATATCCGCTTCGCTCCGCAGATGTCGGACCCGGCGTTCACTGAACAGACGGCCATCCTGTAGCCGCAAGGTGGTATAAGCCTGTACCGGTCCACGGGTATGGCAGGCCAGCGCCACAATACCGCTGCCACCGGAGCCAAAACGGCTTTTCACAAAAACCCGTGACCAGCCAACTGAGCGCATCAGCGCCCGCAGCTCAGCGTAGGAGCTGACTGCTGGCAGTACCCCCGGTACCGGAATCCCGGCCTGCTGCAGGCGGGCATGACAGGCCGTCTTGTCGTAGCAACAAATAATGTCGGGCAGGTACTGCATGCAGGACCGTACCGGCTGCTGCACCAGCCGGGCGGCCAGCCGTTCCAGATGGCGCTTGAAACCATAGTGAAACTGGTGTGGTGCAATAAATTCACCAGCCTCCAGGGCAGCGTCCTGCAGCTGCTGCCGGGAACAAACGGCAAATCCGGCCTGTGTCGCAGCCAGCATCCCCTGTTGCATGAAATGGCGCACGGTTGGCACATGCCAGCCGGGCGATTCCAGGCGCAGATTATCCGTCGGTGCCCAAGACAACGCGGTATCATCCATGACCGCCTGATAAGGCAGCACCCGCAATGTCCTGCCGGATGGTGCAAGCGCCGCCTGGAAACCCGTTACCCGTGGGTCATCTGCGTGTCCCAACACAAACCAGCAATCGGTCAAAACACCTTACTCCGAAACAAAAATCATCCGGTAAGTCTCATCATCATACCGCTCTGCCTGCAGCTGCCCCTTGAGGTCAATGCGGACCGGCAGCGCCTGAAGTTTTACCATCAGCTCATCCGAGAGGTAATGATGATGCAGATCCAGCAGCTGCAGCCCGTCAAAATGCCCATTCTGCCCGGCGGCCAGCAATGCCTCGCCACCAGCATCGGTCAGATTGCCCAGTGACAGGTCCAGCACCTGCACCCGTCCGGTGGCAGGGACGGCTGCTACCGTCCGGGCCACCTCATCGGCATTGTCGGCATTACGCAGCCCCAGATAGTGCAGGTTGCTGCACACGGCAGCATTCAGCAGTGGCTCCAGATCGGCACCGGTGCTGTTGTTGCCATACCCTTCATCCCCCAGCCACAGCTCCAGATGGCGCAGGGCAGGCAGGTCTGCCTGCACCAGCTCAGCCAGTACACGCCGGTCCAGCCCGCCACTTTCAATCACCAGAGTACGCAGGCCGGCATGCTGCAGGGCTCCCAGTTTCAGGCCCTGCCCACCCCGGACTTTCAGTATGGCCAGTTGCGGAAAGGCGACATACAGGGGCGAAATATCATCCTGCTCAATCCAGGAAATCTCGCTTTCCTCCTGACTGATATTACCGATGAACAGGGCCTGCAGACGTGGCAGGGCTCTGGCATGTGCCACCAGCAGATCCACTACCTGACGCGAGGTGTCACCGTATTCCCCCCACAAGCCAATGACCAGGCTGTCAATCTGCGCCAGCCCGCCAGAGCGCACAAAAGCTTCAAACAGTACTGAAAATTCAGCACCGTCATACTCGGTGCCCACGAAAATGGCATGACTGGCCGGATCGGGCAAAGGCTGCCCCATTTCAAAAATACCCAGCGGTTTGCCTGCAAAAACGGCATCGCGTCCCATCATGATCTTTTCTCCTTGCACCTTAATGATTTGGTAGCTGATTTTTCATGTTTTCAGGTATCTTCCGGCTTTACCGGCAGCGTTACAGATTCGTTTTCAGACCCCAACCTGCCGGTACGACAGCCACAGTATACTGTTATCATTTCACCAAAATCGAACCGGAGAGAATAGCTTAATGATAAAACGCCTGCTGACCACCCCCAATACGATGCAGGGCCGCAACGTGGATGAGAGTCACCGTGCGGCCACCCCCCTGGAACTGTTCTATGATCTGGTGTTTGTGGTTGCCATCGGGGCCTGTGCGTCTTCACTGCACCATGCCCTGGCCGAACATCACTACATGGACATCATCACTTATCTGGCCATTTTTCTGCCCATGTGGTGGGCCTGGATGAATTACACCTGGTTTTCCTCGGCCTTTGACAATAACGACACCCACTTCCGGCTGCTGTCGATGGTACAGATGTTCGGTGCCCTGCTGATGGCGGCAGGCATGAAAGGTTTTTTCAACGGCGATCCCCTGCTGGGTCTGCTGGGTTTTGTCGTCATGCGCTTTGCCATGGCCTCGCTGTGGTTCCGGGCCGCCCGTGACGACCCGCAATATGCTGCCACGGCACGCCGTTATGCCTATGGCATTCTGATCATGCAAGCTGTCTGGATCGTCTGGTACCTCGTGACCAGAGACATGGGCTATGTCCCCAGAATGCTGTTTCTGCTGGTATTCATGGGGGGCGAGCTGCTGGTGCCGGTGCTGGCCGAACGCATCCGCCATACCCCCTGGCATCCGCACCATATTGCCGAGCGCTATGGCCTGCTGACCATTATCGTGCTGGGAGAGGGCATCATCGGTGTCAGCAACCTGATCATCAATGCCAGCAGCATTGATGTGCAGCATGCACTGCCGGTCGGCTTTGCCGGGACGGTGCTGATTTTTGCCCTGTGGTGGCTGTATTTCAAGGTGCCGTTTGCCGGGGCATTGCAGGATCACAATCTGCGGCGGGGCATTCTGTTCGGCTATGGGCACTACCTGATTTTCGCCACCCTGGCAGCGGTGGGCACCGGTCTGGAGCTGGCTGCCGATACATTTGCCGACACCGGTGCGCAGGGTGCCAGCCCGGTGCTGGCCATTACCACGCTGGCGGTGGCAGTGACGGCCTACATGCTGACCCTGAGCGTGATTCGGGCACTGGTGGTCAGCAATGGCCGCAACAACCTTTCGGCCTGTGCGGCGGCGGTAGTCTTGCCGGGACTGGCAGCCCTGACTGCAGTAACGCACCTGCTGCCGCTGTGGTTGAGCCTGATGATTCTTGCCATCGCACCGATGGTGGTGATCTGGCTGTACGGCGACCAGACAGTGGAGACTGTTGCGGCACCCCACTGAAAAGCCGAACAACCGGAACCGGATTATCCTGCTGACTTCCCGGCAGGATAATCCGGAACCATCACGCAATACATCACCGGATTTGTGGTTATCAAACCACAATCACCACCAGCTCCTTCGGTCCGTGCACGCCGTAAGCCAGTACCTGGGCAATATCTGCCGACTTGCTGGGGCCGGAAATCAGCAGCGCATTGGTGGGCATGCCTTTTGCCGCCCAGTCCTGCTCGACCATAGCCTCGGCAAAGGTGGTGTAAATCTGCCCGGCTTCCAGTACGGCAAAGTGTACCGGTGGCACCAGTGACATCTGGCGCGGTTCCTCGGCATCCGGCCACAGGATCAGTGAACCGGTTTCGGCAATACCGCCCAGGGTACCGGTCAGGCTGGCATCAATACCCTGGAACATTGCCTGCTTCCAGTCCTCAATCGGACGCTCATACGCCTGCAGCGCCGGGAAGCGCTCCGCCTGTGCATGAATGGCCTGTCCCCAGCGCGTCCGGGGCGATAGCAGCAGGTTGTTGAGGCCCTTGTCCCGACACAGCCGTGCCAGCAGATCCAGCCAGCCTTCCGGGCCGGAATGGTGTACTTCGGCACGCACGGCCTGCATGCGTTCGGTGAAGCGCTGCAGGCGCTCTGCTGCCGACCAGTCATGACGGCTCAGGAAATCCCGCTCCGGGAAAGTACCCGACGGACGTGCCGGTGCCTTAAGGCGCTGCAGAATGTGATGGCGTGCATTACTCATGATCCACTCCCAGTTCTTTCATGCGCTCATGCAGGGTTTGTGCTGCCATCTGCGGTGCAGTGCGGACACGGGTCCAGGCCCCGAGCCGCTGCGGCATCAGTCCGCGCAGCCGTGTGGCCATCCTGCCGCCCAGGTGATACAGGGACGGATGGGCCGCCGCCCAGGACCAGCCCTGCCAGGTGACAGCCTCCAGCCCCTTGCGCCGGGTACCGGCATCACGGGTCCGGCTGCGGCCATCCTGTCTGACGCCGTCATGGCGCAGGCGGTTGATGATAGCCGGAATGGGTATCCGTACCGGACACACCTCGCCACAGGCACCGCACAGACTGGATGCCTGCACCAGCTCGCCATGCACCTTTAACCCCTCCTTCTGCGGCTCCAGAATGGTACCGATCGGGCCGGGATAGACCGTACCATAGGCATGGCCGCCAATGCGCACATACACCGGGCAGTGGTTGATACAGGCACCGCAACGAATACAGCGCAGCGTGGCCAGCAGTTCCGGATCGCTGTAGATGGTGGAACGGCCATTATCCAGCAGTACCAGATGCACCTCTTCGGGACCGTCCTTTTCTCCCGGCTGGCGCGGGCCGCTGATCATGTTGAAATAGGTCGTGACCGGCTGGCCGGTGGCCGAGCGCGGCAGAATGCTGAACAGGGGCGGGATGTCGGCAAGCTTTTCCACCACCTTCTCGATCCCGGTCACAGCAATATGCACCGGTGGCACCGTAGTGGCCATGCGCCCGTTACCTTCGTTCTCAACCAGACACAGGGTGCCGGTTTCCGCCACGGCAAAATTCACCCCCGACAAACCGACCGGTGCGTTGTAAAACTTGTCCCGCAGAATGGCACGTGCATTGCGGGTCAGCTCGTCCACATCCTCGGTGTAGGGGATATTCGGAAATTTGGTATTGAACAGGCGCGCAATTTCCTCTTTATTCTTGTGAATGGCAGGCATGATGATGTGTGAAGGGGTTTCCCCGTCCAGCTGGATAATGAACTCGCCCAGGTCCGATTCCAGCGCCTCAATGCCTTGCTGCTCCAGAAAATGGTTCAGTCCCATTTCCTCCGATACCATGGATTTGCCCTTGATGATCGAGCGGGCCTGATGCCGGTTCATGATGTCAAGCACGATCCGGTTGGCCTCATCCGTGGTTTCCGCCCAGTGCACCTGCACGCCATTGCGGATCAGGTTGCTTTCCAGCTGCTCCAGCAACTCCGGCAGCCGGCTCAGGGCATTGGCCCGGATGGATTGTGCCTGGGTACGCAGGCGCTGCAGCTCGGCTTCATCCGGGAACTGGTTGCGGCGATTGGTCATCAGCGTATCCATGGCCTTGCGGAAATGGGCACGCACCTCATCTTTTTTCAGGGCATCCTCAACCCGGATACGGAATTCAGTGGTCATCGGGTACGCTCCCACAGAAATTCGGCAATATGCCGGATTTTCGGTGCACTCTGGTTCTGTTCCCGCGCCTGAAAGGCAAACGCGCCGCCAATGTTCATCAGGCAGCCACAATCCTGACTCACCAGACAGCTGGCACCGGTCGCACGGATATGTGTTGTTTTATCGGCGACCATGGCCGCAGAAATTTCCGGCTCCTTGACGGCAAAAGTACCACCAAAACCGCAGCATTCCGCCTTGTAGGCCTGTTCGTGCACGGTCACATGCTCCAGCTGCCCCAGCAGGCTCTCGATTTTATCCGCCACGCCCATTTCCCGACGTGCGGAGCAGGAGGTATGTACGGCAATGTCCACCGGCTCACCGAGGTCCTGCAGGCGAATATCGAGCACATCCACCAGAAATTCGGTCAACTCATAAACCCGTCCCGCCACGCCCAGTGCCTGTGCCGCATCCTGCTCACCCTGAAAAAGCGCCGGGTAATGGGTCTTCATCATTCCGGCACAGGAACCGGACGGAATCACAACGGGAATGGGTTTGCTGAACAGGGCCAGCTGTGCTCTTGCCACCTTGCGTGCCTCATCGCGGTAGCCGGAATTCCAGGCGGGCTGGCCACAGCAGGTCTGGTTCGGGGGGAAAATGACATGTACCCCTTCGCGTTGCAGCAGCTGCACGGCGGAAACACCGGCATCCGGGTAAAAAAGGTCAATCAGGCAGGTACCGAAAAAGTACACCGCCTCCGGTCGTTGCATAGTCATGCCTTGGCTCCAAAATTACTCAGGCGATGCATCGAGCGCAGCTTGCGGGCCTCCTCGGCATCAATGTTCTTGATGGACTCCTCCACGAAAGCCAGGTGCAGCTGCGCCGCCTTGCGCGCCGCTTCCGGCCGGCCTTCCACCACAGCCTCCATCAGGATGCGGTGCTGGTCTGTCAGGGGTTCAAAGACCCGTGGAATGGTATAAAGCTTGTCCAGATTATGGGAAATGCTGTTCTGCAACAGCTCAAACAGCCCGCCCATCACGTGCAGCAGCACCAGATTGTGCGAAGCCTCCACGATACTCAGATGAAAAGCGGCATCAGCCCGTGCCTCCTCCATCGGGTCCAGAGCGCCGTGCAGGGTCAGCATGCGTTCAAAACAGGCCTGGATATGCTGCCGGTCCTCGTCGGTAGCGCGCAGGGCCGCGTAAAAGGCAGCGTTCGCTTCCAGAGCCTGACGGATTTCCAGCACGTCAAAGCGGTACTCCGGATTTTCACGGAACAGCGAGAGCATGGGGTTATGAGATGCCTCCCCGGTCACGGCCTCCCCGACATAAGTGCCGCCCCCCTGACGGGCATACAGCAGCCCCCTGCTGCTCAGCAGCTGAATCGCCTCGCGCAGGGAAGGACGTGATACACCGAGCTGCCCGGTCAGTTTGCGTTCCGACGGGAGACGATCACCGGGCTGCATGTTGCCATCAGCAATCATGTGCTCCAGTCGTTCTGCAATTTGTTCAGCAATCCGGGGTTTTTTCATGATGATATGGTCTTACCAATTTCAGGCATCATACCCACTGAACTGCTGACTTTCAAGGCAAATTTAGTACTTGACATTCAGAAAGCTAGAAATAAGAATTAAAAGGTCTGACCAAAAGACGAATATTTTACATTTTTCCTAAAATTGGTAAGTCCATTAAAATTCCTGGAGGAGTTCCCGTGACGCAATCATTACTGTCAATCCTGGCATTTCTGCCACTGATTCTGGCAGCAACGCTACTGGTCGGTTTCAACTGGCCGGCACGCCGGGCCATGCCGCTGGTCTTTGTGCTGACTGCAGCCATCGCACTGCTGTTCTGGGACATGAGCCTGAATCGTGTTCTGGCCTCAACCCTGCAGGGCCTGATCCTGACCGGTTCCATCCTGTGGATCATCTTCGGTGCCATTCTGCTGCTGAACACCCTGAAGCATTCGGGTGCCATTACCACCATCCGCTCCGGCTTTTCCAGCATCAGCCCTGACCGTCGGGTTCAGGTCATCATTGTGGTCTGGCTGTTTGGCTGCTTTATCGAGGGAGCTTCCGGATTCGGTACCCCGGCAGCCGTCGTTGCCCCGCTGCTGGTGGCTCTCGGCTTTCCGGCCCTGGCTGCGGTTATGGCAGGGATGATGGTGCAATCCACACCGGTTTCCTTCGGTGCGGTCGGTACCCCGATTGTGGTCGGTGTATCCGGCGGTCTGGACAAGGCGGTCATCAGTGACACCCTGACGGCTGCCGGGTCCGACTGGGAGGTGTTTTTTCGCCTCATCACTTCCGAAGTGGCCATTACCCATGCCATCATCGGCGTGCTGATTCCCCTGTTCATGTGTGCCATGCTGACCCGCTTCTTTGGCCGCAACCGCTCCTGGCGTGAAGGGCTGGCCATTGCGCCTTTTGCCATTTTTGCCGGCATGGCCTTTGTCATCCCCTATGCACTCGCAGGCATTTTCTTGGGTCCGGAATTTCCATCCATTATCGGTGCACTGGTCGGACTGGCGCTGGTCGTTCCCGCTGCCCGTGCCGGTTTTCTGATACCGAAAAAAAGCTGGGATTTTGCCCCTGCCGATGAATGGGCCCCGGAATGGATGGGGACGCTGCAAATCCGGCTGGACAGCCTGAGTGCCAAGACACCACTGTCCATCGGCATGGCCTGGCTGCCCTATGTCCTGCTGGCACTGCTGCTGGTGGCATCACGGGTCATTCCGGGGCTGAAAGCCTTCCTGAGCAATACCCTGGTACTGCCCTGGAACAACATTCTGGGTGAAGAGGGGGTTTCGGGCAGTATTCAGTTCCTGTATCTGCCGGGCGGCATCATGATCATGGTGGTGCTGGCCACCTTCTTCCTGCATCGCATGCGCTTTTCCGAACTCGGAAACGCCGTCAGCGAGTCATCCCGCACCCTGCTGGGAGCCGGTTTTGTATTGATCTTCACCATTCCCATGGTACGCATCCTGATCAATTCCGGTGTCAACAGCGCCGACCTTCCCTCGATGCCAAGAGCCATGGCCCAGCTGGTTGCCAGCGGTGTCGGTGACATTTATCCGTTTTTTACCGCCTCGGTCGGCGCACTGGGAGCTTTCATTGCCGGCTCCAATACCGTTTCCAACCTGATGCTGGCCCAGTTCCAGTTTGATACTGCCGGTCTGGTGGGGGTTTCTGCCGCCATGCTGGTTGCGGCACAGGCTGTCGGTGCGGCAGCAGGCAACATGATTGCCATTCACAATGTGGTGGCAGCCTCGGCAACCGTGGGACTGCTGGGACGTGAGGGCAGGACCATCCGCATGACCATCATTCCGACGCTGTATTACCTGATCATGGCCGGCCTCCTGACCCTGATCGCCATTCATGTGCTGGGTGTGACCGATCCGCTGGCGGGATAAGCCCTTGTGGCACCGGCCACAGCCCCCGTCTTCACACCGAAGCCGGGGGCACACCATCCGGCTTACAGGCAGGCTGCCTGATAACTCACTACACCCTCATAGAGCCCGGCAACCGGCATGGCGGCATTCTGGTAACGGTACTTCCATACTGCGCTGCGATCGGTCACGGAACCTGGAGAAGTACTGGCTACCAGCGTACTTTCCGTTGCGGCATTGGACAACGCAGGCGCAGGCAGGCCGGTATCATCAGTGCTGGTCTGCAAAGTATCAAAAGCCACATGACGCCCCTGCCCATCGGATAATCCTGCCGCATCCGACACGGCATAGGTAATCTTCACCTGACCACAATTTGAGCGCACTGTCACATTCACCCCGCCAGTCACATCGCTGCCGGTGATACTCTGCGGCTCCAGCCCGTTGACAGCGGGGGGAAAGCCGGGACCACCGTAAGCTCCCGGGGCGGGCAGACTGTTACCGGCATCAAAGCTGACCGTCGGCACCTGATCCGCAGAGCCGACCTGAAAATACAGAAAGGTTGAAACAGTCACTGAAACCTTCACAGGCAATTCACTGGCCAGATCATCGGTACAGTTCATGCGGATGGCCATTGCACTCAGTGGCATCAGCAGTATGCCCAACGACAACAGGTTTCGCAGCGATGCATATTTTTTCATGTCAAGCCTCTCAAAACGGTTAACCCATTATTGGGGTACGCCACGCGTCAGAAACACCCCCTCATAAGTTCCTGCCGGATAAATCGTGTCATTCATGAAGTCAAACTGGAGATTGAAGGTACTGTCATCGCCGGGCTGGCTGGTGATCCAGGTTTGTACACTGTTATTGAAGCGGCCATTTGTCGGTACCGCCGAGCCGCTGCTTGTGCCGGGATCCACAGTCCAGCTCAGTTTGGACAGCGGAATGCTGGCTGTCGTGCTGCAGTTGGTGCACTGCAGGACTCCGGAACTGTCCACCTGCATGGCAATGGTCCTGGTATTCCTCTTGACCTGTTGCCGGAAACGGACATGATTCGGCGGCGTTCCTCCCCCACCGGCTGCTACAGTTGAGTCGGGGGTGATGACCGTACCATTGCCCACCACATCACCCGGTACCAGAAAATGTACCTCCGGCACCGCTCGATTCAGAAAACCATTGACCAGCGCGTGATCCGCACCTCCCCACCCTGAATCTTCCCGACACTCAGCCTGCACCGTTTGTTGCAGGCTCATCAACCCCGCCAGCAGCAGGGCAACATGCCATAACCTTCCCGCCCTTCCATCCTGATTCATGCCTGTATTCTCCTGCCTTCCGGGTTAAACCCGCTTGTCAATCGCAAACGCCCCGTCGTTCCAGTACAAACGCCCCTTGAGGTGCAGCGGTGCGTTCAGGGCACCGCTATGGCGCTTGCCGTTCAGGTGCGGTGTCAGCTCCAGCAGACGGGTTTCACCCGGCATCACCGGCATGGAAGACACCGAAAAATCCAGCGCCTGCCCACGTGCATCCGTTCCGGCCAGCGTCCCTTGCAGACGGCCATGGGCAAGCCCCTGATTGCTGATCTGCAGCACGGCCTTGCCGCCCGCCAGCCGGATGGTCTGAATGTTCAGTTTGGGAGCAGCATCACCGACAGCCAGATATACGATCACGGCCAGACGCCCGTTGGCCGGCAGGTTCAGGTTACCGCCAACCCGGTTTGCAGCCGGATTCAGCCCCTCCACCAGCAGCGCAAAACGGCATTCCTGCGCCGGCGTTCCCGGCGGAACGTGGATTTCAAAACGGAAACCGCGTTTATCAGCCCGGCGGACTGTCACCTTGCGCCGCTCCAGCCTGACCCAGGGACGGCAGCTGCCCGGTGTCAGCGCTTCGCTGAAAGTCAGATTGTCACCCTGCAGGCTCCAGTCATTACTGCGGATGTCATACTGCTCGTCGGCGTTGCTCATGTTGTAGATTTCCAGCACCTGACGCACGACCTGGCCACTTTCAGCCTTGAGCTCAAAGCGTGGCGGAGATACCGCCGCCGAAAAGCCGCCCGCCTGTACCGACAACCCGGTCAGTAACAGCGCCAGTCCCCAGAAAGTGCACAAAAATCGGATATGTTTTTTTCTTTGCATTTTGTCTCAAAGCCCTTCAGGGCCGGGTAATACCCGCAGGTATCACCCGGCGTTATGTTGACCCGTTCAGGTCAGTCGGGATGATCAGATAGCGGCCAGGGTGTAAATGACACTGGCATTGTAGGTACCCGCCGATGGTGTTGCTGTCGGTGTGTACGTGTAAGTCCATTTATCCTTCAAACTGACAATACCGTTCGAGTGGGGCAGAGTGATATCTGAACTCGTACTTGCATCTGTCAGGGTCGGATGAGTAATACCATTCGTCGTGCCATTGGTATTGACAGCCGTAATTTCTGACAATTTTGGTTTATTACCGCCAGCGGTGCCGGTACCAGCTTCCAGGGCAAAATCCGTCGAAGCAGCAGTTAATTTCAGACTTCCACCGGTATTACCGAATGCCCAGACATCCAGGGAATTGGGGCTCGTCTCAGAAACATCTGTTCCCGTGGTGGCATTAGCCCCATTCCAATGATCTTCAGTAGCATTGGCAGTGGGCCCAGTCAGACCGGAACCAAAAGCATAAGTCCATTCGACCGTATTGACAGTCCCCGCCCAGTCCCCGACACGCAGAATCATCAGCTTGGGGATGGTGATTTTGAACTTGACGTCCGCTTTGACACTTTCCAGCGTCGAAGTCGCACCAGTGGTATAGGAAATCCCTGCCTCTGCAAACAGGCCGTTACTGGCCAGCATCAGGGCAAGACCGGTCAACAGTCCGGGTAAAGTTAATTTTTTCATCAGAGTAACCTCTTCGTTGTTGTTTTTAAAAGGGTGGCGTCCAATCCGAAAACCACGGCCTCCCTGGCCGCAGTCATTGCTGAAATCACTTACTCCACTGCGCCAAGCTGTACCAGCGGAACACTCAGGAACCGGGTTGAACGCAGTTCAACCTGCACTTCCGGCTCAGTGGTTTCGGCCAGCTCCCAGGGCAACGGTATGGTCGATTCATCCACACTGAGCCGGTATTTCCCCACCGGCACCTGATTGAGCTCAAACTCACCATTCCGGTCCGTGGTCACCGGGAGTCCGAACCCTTTCAGCTGCAGCTGTACTCCTGCTGCCGGCTTTTCCAGTGGCTGGCGGATACCATCCTGATTTTCGTCCAGAAACACCAGCCCGCGCACACTGCCGCTGCGACGTTCACGCTGGCTGAGTACCCTGCCGCTGCTGCCCTGCCAGGTCAATGCCAGCTGCAGGGCTGATTGCCAGGCATCATTCTCTTCACCACGCGAGTGATCAAGGCTGGCATTCAGTGACCAGTGATCCCCGAAATGGAAGTTACCGAATACACGCCCGCCCAGATTGTTACGGGATGAGGTATCCGTTCTGGTATGGTCCAGGTACAGACTGGTGCCGAACTGAAGATCATCTCCGGCATCCCGCCGCCAATCCAGACCCGACCGGATACTGGCATCATCCCGTTCCGGATTACCACTCCAGCTCAGCTGCATCCCCAGCTCCTGATCCGCACCCAGCAGCCAGCGGCGTGAATAGTCCAGCTCATAATCAGTATTCGCTTCCCTGCCATTTGCATGCGGAGTCGACGAGCCATCGGTATGCTGTACCGCCAGCTGCAGCCGGTCACTGCTGCCACTGGCAAGCTGGCGTGCCACGTAGGCAGCGGCACGGGTCCGCTGCCCTGAGGCAGTATCCGCATCCGTCCTGGAATGGCTCAGGTCCGCTCCCAGACGGGTATCCTGATTAAACGCATAAGCCACTGACTGACGCAGTCCGAGCTGATTGCCGCCCCGGTACTGCTGCCAGTCAAGCCCGGTATTGAACTGATAGAGCGGGTGGTTGTAGCTCATGCGCCAGTAAGCACCGCTGCCGGTACTGGCCACGGTATCCCCCATCCAGCTCAGTTCCCCGTCAATATGATAGGCATTGAGCTGATGGGTCGCTCGTCCGACCTGTCTGCCGGCTTCCAGCTCCACGCCCTGCCCATCCTCACTCTGCAGCCACTGCAGGTGATAACGGGCCTGCTCCGGTCCCCCGGCCCGATCCAGCATCAGGGCATATTCCCGGCTGTCGCCTTCCGGCTGCTGCACCTGCCAGGACTGGAACCCCACCATCCAGTCCTGATTCAGACGCCGGGTCAGACCCAGCCCGGTCATGTCCGACCCGCTGCCCAGAAAGCGGGCCACATCGGACACCTGACCCAGTTCACCCTGTGCAAGACGGATTTCGGTATCGGTGCTGTAAATACGGCTGGTAACCCCCTGCAGGGTACGGGATGGCAGGGACAGGCGCGAACCCCGGCTGAACAGGGAGTTATGAAAAGTCTGATTGATCCCGAGGGAATTCTGCATGCTCCAGTCCGGGTTCAACAGCAAATTGTCCTGCTGCAGGGTAAACTGCAGACCATCATCCTGACGGGAAAAGCCCGTTTCATCCTGAACACTTTTGTACCAGCCACTTTCCAGTTGCAGGGTGAAATCGCCGAAACCTGCGCTCTGGGTGTATAGCTGCAGACCCAGGCTGGAGCGCTGCTCGTAGCCCAGGGCATTTTCTGCATGGCGAAATTCCGGGCTGAGACGCCAAGAGCGATAACCCGCACGGTCAGGCTTTGTTTCCTGCGGGGGTAGTGCCTCTGGCGGTAAATCTTCAGCCATATCGGCATTAATCAGGTTGTCAACATACGCCGGTTCGTGATTTGCCGAGTTTTCCAACTCCAGCGCCTTCAGCTCTGTCTTGCTGAGGGAAACAATCCCCTCGGCATGAACCGCTGTTGCCCCCGACACGGTGCCCAGTAAAAGTGTCAGGAAGCCCGCTGAAACCGACCTGTCAGTCCAGCTGTACATGGTCATTTACCAAATTATTTTTATGATCTTTCTTCTGAGAGACAGTTTACCGTTATATCAGAATATAACCCCGGATGATAGTACGCAGGAAGCAAATTTCAGCTGAACAAAGCCAATATGATCAAGTAATTATCATTATATTACCAATTTGTTCATTACCTGCTCAAGGTCTGAAAACAGCCATATCAGGGGTGTCAAGCGCAAGGAACAAAGCGTAAAAACAACCGTAATACCACCACGTTTCAATGCTGAAATAATAAAATAAATCGATGAAACGTCAAATGGAGTACAACATGAAAACAGGCATTGCCGCCCTTTGCATCGGCTTGCTGTATGGCGCAGCCCTGCAGGCCGACAGCGGCATCAGTATCCAGCCAGTCACCGGTGAACAGCCTGCAGCCGTTCAGGCCCAAGTCCGGTTTGTCATCCATGTTCCGGAGCGGTTGAGCCTGACCTATGAAGCCGGCCAGCTTCAGGGTGACAGCAATGGTGGGGAAATCTTGAACGGCCCGTTGATCACCAGTCCGTCCGACAGCGACGAGCCGGCAACAACCGTCATGGTCATTGCCAGCCCGTAGGCGCGCAGGCTCAGCGCAGGTAGTAAAGCACCAGTGAGCCTGCCAGCAGCACGGCTACCCACAGCACCATCACCCCGCTGGGCCAAGTGCGGGCAAACACGCTTTGAGGGCCATAACGGCGATACAGGCGCTCAGCCATCCTTTCTGTACGCAGCAAGGCACGGTTTTCCAGCAGACGCCGTGCATCAATGGTTTTAAGGCTGAACTCACGCACCAGATATTTCAACAGCTTGCGATAGAACCAGTCGAAATCCAGGCTGATGGTGGGCGTCACCTGCATTTGCGGCAACAACAGAAAGAAAGCTGCACCGGCAAACAGCAGCAGCTGGAACTGGGTCACCAGATGATCAAGGGTATAAGCCTGATAAGTTACCGGCTGATGCGGCAACAGGGCATAAAGCGGCTCGGGGAAAATGCCGATGGCGATGCACAGAAAGGCACAGAACCCCATGGCCCAGAGCATGTGCCGGGGAGCCTCCGGTGGATGCAGCCCGGCATCCCGATTGAAGAACACAAACAAGGGGAATTTAAAACCGATATACACGATGGCCCCGGCGGATGCGGTCAGCAGCAGGAACCAGGCCGGTGCCAGCCCGGCATAGGCGGCTGCCGAGGTTTCCAGTGATTTGGTGACAAAACCGGAGGTAAACGGAAAGGCCGCAATCGCCAGCGAACCGATGATGCCGAAAATGGCAGTCAGCGGCATGTGCCGGAACAGGCCGCCCAGTTCGGTACACTTGTGCCGCCCGGTCAGGGCCAGCACACTGCCCGCCGACATCAGCATCAGTGCCTTGTAGATAATATGGGCAAAAGCATGTGCCGCTGCGCCATTCAGCGCCAATTCGCTGCCGATACCGATGGCTGTGACCATAAAGCCGACCTGATTCACGATCGAATACGCCAGAATCCGGCGCATGTCGTTTTCCATCAGTGCATAGAAAATGCCGTAAAACACCATATACAGGCCGATATAAATCAGCACCTGCGCTCCGGCAAAGCCCACCAGCAGTACATACACTGCCGTTTTGGTGGTAAAGGCAGACAGGAACACCATGCCCGAAGCACTGGCCTCCGGATAGGCATCAGCCACCCAGGCCGACAGGGGCGGTGCACCGGCATTGATCAGGAAACCCGCCATAATCAGCCAGTGGGCACCACTGCTGAGTTCACCCATCTTGACAAAGGCCGTGGAGCCGGTGGCATAAACCTGCCAGACGATGCCCCCCATCAGGATCACGCCACCCAGCAGATGCACCAGCAGGTAACGCATGCTGGCCCCATAGGCTTTCGGGTTTTCACGGGTGTTGGACCACAGCACCAGGGTGGAACTGAGAGCCATCATTTCCCAGAAAATGAACAGTGTAATCAGATCACCGGCAAACGTGACACCAATGGCAGACCCGGCATAGGCATAGGCCGCCGCCAGCTCCAGAACATTGCCCTCGCGCAGCTGACAGCCTCCTTGCCCGTCCGGCTCGGCACGCCAGAGTCCGTACAGGCCACCAGCCCAGGCGGCCAGCGCAAAAACCGTGGCAAACAGACGCCCGACGGCGGTTGCACTGACCGGCTCCAGCTCGTACTGCAGGAATTGCAGGGTAATACGGCTGCCCTCCGGCAGACTCCACACCAGTAGCAGTGCCAGCAGCGGCAATCCCAGCACCAGGGCCGTGCGCACCTTGCCCTGCACCTGTGGCAACAGAAAAGCGCCGAAAAACAACACCAGTCCGGGTGGAAACAGGAACTCACTCATCGTAATAGTCGTCCTTGCGCTTAAGGAAAAAGCCCGACAGCCTGGCCATCAGAACCAGTACGACACAGGCCAGAAACCCGAACCCGGCATAAAACCCCCACCAGGCATCGACATGAATGCCCTGATCCTCAAAATAGGCGTGATGATGAACAAAAAATTCCGGCAGTATGGCCAGGATCAGCAGACCGATCCAGACTTTCCAGAACCGCGACAGTCCATGCTTCCGGGATTGGGGAATCATGATCACCTCCCGACCTGGACGGCCAGTTGATAGGGGATTTCCGGGAACAGAAACAGTACCAGCGTCATGCCCGCCGTGATGCACAAGGCCACCACAATGGGCCAGGGCGCTTCACCATGACCATGATCATCCTTTTTGTCGGGTGCCTCCGGACGGAAAAAAGCGGCATAGATAATCGGCACAAAATAAGCAGCATTCAGCAGCGTGGAAATAATGATGATGCCGAAAGCCAGATACTGGTGTGCCTCAAAAGTCCCCATAAGCAGATACCACTTGGAGATGAAACCCACTGCCGGCGGCACCCCGATCATGGACAAAGCTCCGATGGTGAAGGCTCCCATGGTCCAGGGCATGCGGTAGCCGATGCCGTTGAGCTGGCTGATTTCGGTTTTGTGGGCAGCGGTATAAATCGAACCGGCAGCAAAGAACAGCGTGATCTTGCCGAAGGCATGCGCCACGATATGCAGGGCCGCCCCGACAATCGAAATGGGGGCCAGAATCGCTGCACCCAGTACCACATAGGAGAGCTGGCTCACGGTAGAATAGGCCAGCCGGCGTTTGAGGTTGTCCTGATACAGCGCGATGGTGGAGGCTGCCAGAATGGTGAACCCGGCCACGTATAACAGCCACTCGATACCGGGCGCGGATGCCAGGGTATCCAGCCCGAAAACATACACCGCCACCTTGATGACGGTAAACACCCCCGCCTTGACCACGGCCACCGCATGCAGCAGGGCACTGACCGGTGTGGGCGCAACCATGGCTGCCGGCAGCCAGCGCTGAACCGGCATCAGGGCCGCCTTGCCGATACCATAGAAATACAGTACTGACAGCGCCGTCAGCGCCACCCCGCTCACCTTGCCCCCCAGAATGCCGCCGGGCGTGAATTCAAGGGTACCGGTTGCCTGCCAGGTCCAGATAATGGCCGGCAGCAGCAGGCCGATTGAAGTGAACAGCAGGATGCCCAGATAGACCCGCCCGGCCTTGAGTGCACTTTTCCCCTTGTGGGTCACCAGCGGGTAGGTGGACAGGGTAAGCACTTCATAAAAAACAAACAGCGTGACCAGATTGCCCGCAAAAGCCACCCCCATGGCAGCGAACAGGGCAATGGCAAAACAGATATAGAACCGGGTCTGGTTCTGCTCCTGGTTCCCGCGCATGTAACCAATGGAGTAAAGCGAATTCACCGGCCACAGAAAGGCGGCCACCCCGGCAAACATCATGCCCAGTGGTTCAACCCGGAATGCAAGCCGGATACCCGGCATCATTTCCAGCAACACCAGCTCCGGACGCTCTCCAGCCAGTATGGATGGCAGCAGGCTGTAAACCACCAGCGCCAGCAGCAAAGCCCCGGTCAGGGTTACGCCCTCACGCAGGTTGGGCCAGCGCCCGGCCACGGCAATGCCCACCGCCGTGAGCAGCGGCACCAGCAGGGACAGCAGAATCAGGGTTTCAGTGGCCATCAGCGTCCTCCCAGCAGGCTGGCTGCCGCCGCTTCCGCCACACTGGCAGTGAATTCAGCGTTAATGCCGAACCAGATATTGCCCAGTACCAGCACCCAGGTCGGTATCAGCAGCCAGAGCGGGACTTCCGTCACGGTGGCCTGATCAGCCGGACGCTCCTTGAAATAGGCGGCCTCAATCACACGCCAGATGTAGACCAGGGCAATCAGGGAGCCCAGCAGGATCATGGCGGTAATCAGCCACCAGCCACGGTCAATGGATGCCTGAATCAGGTACCATTTGGAGATAAATCCCACCGTCAGCGGTACGCCGATCAGGCTCAGCCCGCCAGCCACAAATGCCGCCATGGTCAGCGGCATCTGCCGCCCCAGACCGGTGACGTGACTGATGGAAGTTCCGCCGGCACGGTAGAAGATATTCGCCATGACCAGGAACAGTGCCCCCTTGATCAGGGCATGGTTGAACAGGTGCAGCAGCGCCGCCATCAGGCCATGCAGATTGGCCAGACCGATACCCAGCAGCATGTAACCGATCTGTGCCAGCGAGGAATAGGCCAGCATGCGCTTCACACCAGGCTGGTAGACCGCAGTCATGGAAGCAAACAGAATCGCCATGAGTGCCAGCGGTATCAGCAGGAACTGCAGATGCATCTGGTCATAGGTGAAATCAGCCCCGAAAATCCCGAACAGGAAGCGCAGCATGGCATAGACCGCCACCTTGGTCGCCGTGGCTGCCAGAAAAGCCGAAACCACGGAAGGGGCGGTGGCATAGGCACTCGGCAGCCACAGGTGGAGCGGGAACATGGCCAGCTTGAGGCCAAAGCCAACCACCAGAAAGGCAAAAGCTGCCTGCAGGGTGCGTGATTCGCCCTCCAGCGGCTGCAGGCGCTGGGCCAGATCGGCCATATTGAGCGTACCGGTCAGCATGTACAGCAGCCCGACACCGATCAGGATGAATGTACCGCCAATGGTGCCCATGACCAGATACTGGAATGCTGCGGTCAGCGAACGCCGGTCCTTGCCCAGACTGATCAGGGTATAGGTGGACAGCGAAGAAATTTCCAGCAGCACAAACAGGTTGAAGGCATCACCGGTAATGGTCATGCCCAGCAGTCCGGACAGGCACAGCAGCAGGGCGGTATAGAACAGCACATGCAGCCGTGGCGGAATCTCGCGGCAGACCGAAGGCCAGGAATACGGCAGGATCACGGCGGCAATGCCGGAAACAATCACCAGCACAAAAGCACTCAGGCGGTCAACGGTATACACAATGCCCCAGGGGCCGGGCCAGTTACCAAACGCATATTCAATCACGCTGCCGTCACTGACACGCAGCAGCAGGGTCACGGAAATGGCGGCACAGGCCCAGCTGGCCAGTGTGGCAATGGCCCAGGCGATGCGGGCTCTGCCGATCAGGAAGCACAGGGGCGCAGACAGCAGCGGAATAACCAGCTGCAGGGCAGGTAACTGGCTGCTCATGATCGGTTCCTGCTCTGCTCCAGTTCCATATCTTTCCTGATCACCTCATCCTCCTCCACGGTCCCATACGCCTCCTGGATACGTACCACCAGCGCCAGCCCCAGCGCCGTGGTTGCCACGCTGACCACAATGGCGGTCAGGATCAGGACATGGGGCAGCGGATTGGAATACAGCACCGGTTCTGTCGCATTTTCAACCACAATCGGAACCGTCCCGTCCAGCACATTCCCCATCGAAATGTAGAGCATGAACACCGAGGTCTGAAACAGGTTGAGTCCCACCAGCTTTTTGATCATGTTGTCATGGGCAATGACGACATAAAATCCGGCCATCATCAGGAAGATCACCACCCAGTAGTTATAGAGCCCTACGACATCTGCAAAACTCATTTTCGCTCCTTCATCCCGGCTTCTCCCCCCGACTCATGAATGCATAGAAAATCATGATCATGACACAGGCCACCGTCAGCCCCACCCCGAACTCGATCAGCAGGATGCCATAATGCTGCCCGTGCACCGGATCATGGGCCAGCACCGAATAATCGAGGAAATTACTGCCCAACAGCATGCCTGCCAATCCGGTCCCACCGTAAAGCATCACCCCCAGGGCGGCCAATGGGGTAAGAATGCGCGGATGAATCATGGCATAAGCATCATCCAGCCCGAAGGTCAGGGTATACAGGATCACCCCGGAAGCAAAAATCACGCCTGCCTGAAAACCACCCCCCGGACCGAAATCCCCATGAAACTGCACATACAGGGCAAACAGCAGGATGAAGGGAATCAGGAGTTTGGACATGACCTGCAGTACCGGGCGCGGTGGCTGATCCGGGTGGTTATAGACTGCCCGTACAGGGGTTTTTCCCTGGCGCACCCCGAGCAGGGCCAACACCCCGACCAGGGCGGTGAAAACCACGGTGGTCTCTCCGAAAGTGTCATACCCGCGGTAACTGGCCAGCACCGAAGTCACCATATTGGGCACCCCGACTTCCTGGGGGGAGTCCTCAATATACCGGGGGGCCACATGCTGCTGGATCGGATTATCCGGCAGCCCGAAGTGTGGCATGTCCAGCGTGCCCCAAACCAGCACGGCACCGGTCACAATCACCACCATCAGCGGCAGCAGGGGCTTGTGGGCCGGCTCGTTTTCATAGTGCCCGGTCAGCACCAGCGTGCCCAGCAGGAGCATGGTGGAAATACCGGCCCCCACCGCCGCTTCGGTAAAGGCCACATCCACGGCATCCAGTGCCACAAAAATACTGGCGGACAACAGGCTGTAGATACCAGACAGCATGACCACGGCGAACAGGCTGCGCAGGCGGATGATGGCTACCGCAGTTGCACCCAGCATGGTGAACAGGATGATGTTGATCAGGGTTTCGATGGCGGTATCTCCTTGTTCGGGCGACGGACCAGACGTGCCGGAAGCCGGTTCAGGTAAGCAGCCCGGATCAGCGCATGGCTGGACGCCGGACTGGTGTACCACAGAAACAGGAAAATCAGCACCAGCTTGACTGAAACCAGCGTGAAACCGGCCTGCAGCACCAGACCGAACAGGATCATGAAGGAGGCCAGTGTGTCCGTGATGCTGGAAGCATGCAGGCGGGTATACAGATCGGGAAAACGCAGTGTGCCAATCGCACCGGTCAGCGCCAGAAACACGCCCAGCGCCAGAAAAACCGCGCTCAGCACATCCAGAAGCAGGGTCATGCCTGTTCCTCCCGGTTTTCAGTGGCCGGGGACGGGTCTTTCGGGTCGATGATTTTCTCGACAAAGCGCAGCACGGCCACCACACCGACGAAATTGATCAGGGTATAAACCAGGGCAATATCGAGAAAGTCGGGGCGTCCGGTGAAGAAACCGTAAACGGCAATGAACAGCACGGTTTTGGTACCGAACATGTTCACTGCCAGAATGCGGTCATATACGCTGGGACCGGCAAAAGCACGTACCAGCGCCATTGCCATCACCAGCAGCAGTCCGAGACAGGCAGCCGCAAACATCATTTTTCCCCCATGGCAGTCACGCGGCGATCCATATCGCCGGCCTTGAGGGCATCCATTCCCTGATGGGTCAGCGCATGCACCAGCAGCTTTGAATCCGGCAGAATGCGTACCGAGATGGTGCCGGGCGTCAGGGTGATGGAGTTGGCATAAATCGTCCGTCCCAGACGGGTGGTCTGGGTCATGGGTACCTGCTCCAGTACCGGGCTGATGGGGTAGCGGCGGGGAAACCAGATGCGTTTGGCAACATCGATATTGGACTTCGCCACCTCGACAAACAGCCAGAGCCAGTAGAACGGCAGGCGCAGCAAGGTATGGGGATGTCCCAGGGAGTGCAGCGGGTAATAGCGGTCGACGCGCCAAGCCAGGTAAACCACCAGCAGCACCGACAGTACGCCCAGTATCAGCAGCAGTCCATTATCCCAGTAACCGGACAACAGCAGCCAGAAAATAAACAGACCAATACTGAGCAAGCGCAGGTATGAAAGCATAGGGAATTCCTGAAATCTGATGCAGACTGGATTGGTATGCCATTATTAATAGCACAGAAAGGGAGGGGGATGTAAACACCCGCAAGGCATTTAAACTTAACAAAACCCAAATAAACAGGGCATGCAGATTCCAGTCTGCATGCCCTGTTTTAGTACTTGGCCCCGGATTCAGGCAGGGACTCAGGCTGCTGCTTCAACCTCGGCTCCGGCATCAACCGGTACCGCTTCCGGTGCTTCCAGCGCCGCTGCCAGTGCATCCTCAACCCTGCCCATCCAGACAAAGTTGAGCTGCTGGCGGGCATTGGCCGGAATGTCTTCCAGATCCTTGCGGTTGCGCTCGGGCAGCATCACGGTATGAATACCGGCACGCAGGGCAGCAAGGCATTTCTCCTTCACGCCCCCGATCGGCAACACCAGCCCGCGCAGGCTGATCTCGCCGGTCATGGCCACACTGTTCTTCACCTTGCGCCCGGTCAACAACGACACCAGCGAGGTAAAAATCGCCACACCGGCACTGGGCCCGTCCTTGGGGATGGCACCGGCGGGCACATGCAGGTGAATGTCATTGTCGGCAAATACCTTGCTGTCGATACCCAACTCGCGTGCCCGCGACTTTACCAGACTCATGGCGGCCTGTGCGCTTTCCTTCATCACATCCCCGAGTTGGCCGGTGATGATCAGGCGTCCGGAACCCGGCATGCGCGTGGTCTCGATAAACAGGATATCCCCGCCCACCGGTGTCCAGGCCAGTCCGGTCGCCACACCCGGCACACTGGTACGCATCGCCACCTCGCTTTCAAAGCGCATGGCTCCCAGAATGGCAGGCAGGTCATCGGCATCAATCACAATTGCTCCGCTTTCACCTTCGGATACCCGCATGGCCACATGGCGCAATACCGAGCCGATCAGGCGGTCCAGACCACGCACACCGGCCTCACGGGTATAACCGCTGACCATGGCCCGAATCGCCGCCTCGGTCAGGCTCACCTGCTCAGGTTTGAGGCCGTTGGCCTCCAGCTGCTTGCGCACCAGATAGCGCCTGGCAATCTCGATCTTTTCATCCTCGGTATAACCGGGGAGTTCGATGATTTCCATGCGGTCCCGCAACGGCCCCGGAATTGCATCCAGCACATTGGCCGTGGCAATAAACACCACCTTGCTCAGATCAAACGGCAGGGCCAGATAATTATCACGGAAAGTACCGTTCTGCTCCGGGTCCAGCACCTCCAGCAGGGCGGAAGACGGATCACCATGGAAGCCGCCGCTGCCCAGCTTGTCAATCTCATCCAGCATGAACACCGGGTTACGGGTACCGGCCTTGCGCAGATTCTGGATGATATTGCCCGGCAGCGCGCCCAGATAGGTGCGCCGGTGGCCGCGCATTTCAGACTCGTCATGCACCCCGCCCAGACTAGCCCGCACGAACTTCAGGCCCAGCGCCCTGGCAATGCTCTGTCCCAGTGATGTCTTGCCCACCCCCGGCGGACCGGCAAAGCACAGGATCGGGCTGCGGCCTTCCGGGTTGAGCTTGCGCACGGCCAGATATTCCAGAATGCGCTTCTTGATCTTTTCCAGACCGTAATGATCGGCATCCAGCACCTCACGCGCATGGGCAATATCAATGGCTTCCGCATCCAGCCGGTTCCAGGGCAGGCTGATCAGCCAGTCCAGATAGGTCCGGATCATGGAATACTCACCCGAGCTTTCCCCCATGCGCTCCAGACGGCTCAGCTCCTTGCGGGCCTGTTCATCGGCCTCCTCCGGCATTTCCGCCCGGTGGATGGCATCACGCAGCTCGTCAATCTCGGCGGCATTACCGTCCTCCTCGCCCAGCTCCTTGCGGATGGCCTTCATGCGTTCGCGCAGCATGTACTCACGCTGGCGCTTGTCCATGGCCTGCTGGGTCTGCTGGTCGATTTCGCGTGACAGTTTCAGCACTTCCAGCTGGTGCCGGACCTGCTCGCTCACCCTGTCCAGACGGGTTCGCAGGTTCATGGTTTCCAGCAGTACCTGCTTTTCCCCCGGTTCCATGTCAAGAAAGTTGGCAATCAGGTCGGCCAGTGCGCCGGGTGAAGTCGGGTGGCGGATCGCATTGACCACTTCCGCCGGCACCTGTGGCAGCAGCTGGGCGGTTTCCAGTGCCTTCTCCTGCAGGTAATGCATGCGTGCTGCCACTTCGGTGTCATCCTCGGCGGACGGGTCTTCCATCAGCTCAACCCGTGCAACCGGATAAGGATTCATCTGCAGGTATTCCCGGATGCGGAAACGCTGCTCACCCTGAATCACCAGATGGTGATGACCATCATTGGTGGTGACATAGCGCAGGATATTGGCCAGGGTTCCGATACGATACAACTGACTGCCATCCGGGTTGTCCACGCTGGCATCATGCTGCAGCAGCAGACCGATTTTATGCCCCTGATTCACGGCATCCTGGGCGGCCTGCATGGACGGCTCGCGGCTGAGCGTCACGGGGGCGACAATGCCGGGAAACAACACCACATTACGGACAGGAATCAGGATCAAGGCATCATCCGGCAAGGCAGGCCGGTTTTCTGTTTGTGCCTGAGGTGCATTCAATTCATTTTTCATTATGGATTTCCCCTGATCTTGCGTAAATTCAATTGCAGACAACCATGAACCAGGCCATGACCGGCCAGTTCGTAGTGTCCTGACGGCAGCGGAATGCGGCGCTCAAAACGACCGTGCGGCAGCTCCAGCCGGTGGACGCGCACCCCTTGCTTCTGAACCGGCAAGGGGCGCAGGCCGCTGACAATCAGCTGCCCGCCGGCCAGATGAACTTCCAGCCGCTCGGGTGCCACACCCGGCAGGGCAACAGTAATGTGCAGGCTGCTGGCGGTTTCCAGCATGTCGACCGGCGGCTCCCAGGTCGGGGCATTGGCTTTGGGAACCGGACGAAAAAACTGGCGTTGCAGGCGTTCCGCCTCAGCCAGCAAGGCGCAGGCTTCCGCCCACATCTGGTTTGGATCGCGAATCGGCATGGTTTGATCTCGGTTCAAGGTTGTTTTTTCATTCGTTCCCAACAAGATCAGGGCAATTTGCGAAAAATCAAGCCCGAGGCAAGCGCACCCCCGGATCGCCCCGGTGCAAAGCCCAAGCGGTAGTGGGTCAAACCCATCTCCTTATACACAATATGAACGGGTAGCCGAACTGGCCAGGCGCTGCCCTGATCACCGCCTCGTCTATACGGGCGACCGGGAAAGCGACTTGTTTGCGTTGTTCAAACGGGCACAACAACTGGATTGCCCCGCCGACCTGTTTTTGATGTCCTCCGCAATCTGGCCGAACCGGGCGGTTTTCCGGGCAGAAAAGGCGATAGTGAACCCGGTTCCAAAAGTATCTGGATCGGCTACGCAAGGGTGCTGGACTGCATTTATGCGATTCAGATGGCCAGTGAATGGGCGGGCTCCTGACTTGACTGATCAGCCACCTTGAAAAAGACTGGCTGTCCGGCTACCCGGTCAGCGGTTTTGCCTGATCCGCCCACTCATTCTGAGGCCATCACGCATATTCCTGCCCATCAGGATGAGATTGACTGCACCGGCAAGCAACTCGATCCCCTGCACGACATAAAAGCGGGTATCAAGGGTGCCTGCCGATGCCCAGTGGTCCAGGAACAGTGCGCAGGGTATGAGTACCAGTATTCCATTGACGGCAATGAAGGGCATTCTCTTTTGCTTCTGCTGCACCAGCCTTCCGCTTCTGGCCCTGGCCAGGGCAAAGCCGCTGGCACCGGTTAGCGCAATGGCGGGTACCAAGATAAACAGGCCCGGCCATACAATGAGGCTTTTCAGGGTTGCGATGGATTCGGCAGTACCGAAAATCTCGACGAGAATCGTTGTCAGAAAAAATATGGCAATGCACAAAATGGCGATGGGTGCTGCAAGTCGGTGGAGTATCAGCATCGGGGTTTCCTCCGGTAGAGTCTATTGGTAATATGTTGTCATTATGTGAATGATAATGTATTTTGTCAACATGTTGTCAATTAATAGGGAAGAATACCGATGAGCAACGCTCTCAATGAATCCCGGAAAGGCCCGGTATTCACCGAAATCACGCTTGAAGTGTTCAAGTTGGGAGGGCTGTTTGTCAGTGAAGGTGACCAGATGGGGGCGGCGTATGGCATTACCAGTGCGCGCTGGAAGATACTGGGAGCACTGGCGCTGGCAGGGGAGCCGCAAACCGTGCCGCAGGTAGCCAGAAGCATGGGGCTGACAAGGCAGGCGGTGCAGAGACTGGTTGATGCAATGCATGCCGACGGGTTCCTGTTGTTTCAGGAAAATCCGGGGCATAAACGTGCCAAGCTGATCAGCCTGTCGGAACTTGGGATGGCAGTATTTTCAAAGTTAGATGAGAAGCAGGCAGGGTGGGCGACAGAGCGCTCAAGGGGTATCAGCCAGGCAGAACTGGAGACAACATTGTCCGTTCTCCGGCGGATATCCGCTGTTATTGAGCGCTGATACCGCGTTCTGTGGCGATTCGGAAATGTGCGAGGCTGCCCTGATTTGATAGTGCTATTCGATTTTCTGATTTTCGGGTAAATGATCATGTACCCAAATTGGCAGGGTCACGTTTGCAATGACCGGCATGCCTACGCTTGTCTTCAGGACAGTAGCGAAAAGCACTCGTTTTCTGGATAAGCCGTGGAACTGGTCCCACGGAATGAACAGGGGAGGATGGCCGATCCGGAAGGGAAAAAGTACCGACAGGCGCAGACCGGTCTCACAAGTGCGCAGGATAAGGCACGACCTGTAAGGGACTTTACCGACAGAGCCGGAGCGCATGTAGCATGTTTTGCCTGGCTTATCACTATTGTCAGCATAATGGCTGGTCAGCTTCGTCCAGCCACTGAGGCGGGACAGCAAAAGCGAGACTGAAACCCAGACGATTGGGAAGCTGATGGCAAAGAGGATTGGCAAGAATTTTTCCATCGAGATAGCCTTTCTTTTTCCGGCATTTTATCAGGTATGCGCCAGTTTGAGGCCAACGATACCCGCACAAATCAGCGCCAGGCTAACCACCTTGAGAACATCAACTGACTCACCAAACAGCAGTATGCCCAGAACGGCTGTGCCAACCGTGCCAATACCTACCCAGATTGCATAGGCAGTACCGACTGGCAATGTTTTCAATGCCAGGCCGAGCAGCAAAAAACTTGCGATCAGGGAAAATACCGTCCCGACAGTTGGCCAGAATTTGGTAAAACCCTCTGTGTACTTCAAACCGATAGCCCAGCTGATTTCAAAAAGACCCGCTATAAACAAAATGATCCAGCTCATACATCGTGCTTGTCAGTTGCTTGTGGGGCCGTCCCCGCGTGGTGAAAATTGAGAGGTGAGGTCGTCCTCACTTCAGAATGTCTGGTGCCTCAATCAGCCCGTACCAGTGGTCGGCTGTGCATTCCGGAGTGCTTCACCTTTCTCCTGTCATCCAGGTCGTAAAGGCTTCTACCGGTTCCCGCACCGTGCGATAGCGGTTCACCGGTGCATGCGTATCCTCATAACCCAGGGCCATGCCGCTGATAATGACCTGATCTTCGTCCAGCCCGAGACAGTCGCGCACAATATCCGGAAATTCGCCCAATGCGGCCTGCGGACAGGTCGTCAGGCCATGGTCCAGTGCTGCCAGCATCACCGACTGCAGGAACATGCCGTAATCCATGTAAGAGCCGGTCTGCAGCTGGCGATCCATGGTGAACATCAGCATCACCGGGGCATCAAAGGCGCGGTAATTGGCAATCCACTGCTGCAGACGCCGCTCCCTGTCATCCCGGCGAATGGCCAGCGCCCCGTACAGTGCCATGCCGCATTCCCTGCGCCGGGAAACATAAGGTTCCTGCCATTGTTCCGGGTAATAGGAAAAATCCATGCGTCCCGGTCCATGGGTGGTGAAGTGCGTGATAATGCGCTGCTGCAGTTCCTGCTTCTTCTGCCCGGCCAGCACGACTACCTTCCAGGGCTGGGTATTCACGCCGGAAGGTGCCCAGCGTGCCGTGTCCAGTATCGCTTCGATGCGCTCCCGAGGTACCGGACGGTCAAGAAAGGCACGCACGGACTTGCGAGCCTGAATTGCATCACTGATATTCATGCTTTCGGCACCCGCCCGAGCAGGTAGAACTCATCATTGGGCCGTGAGTTCATCAGGTTGGCCATGCGGTTGCTGAGCCCGAAAAAAGCCGAGACGGCAGCAATGTCCCAGATGTCCTCATCGGAAAACCCCTGGGCATGCAGCGTGGCAAAGTCCCCGTCCTCAATGGCATGGGCCTGTTGTGAAACTTTGAGGGCGAAGTCCAGCATGATCTTCTGGCGCGGGGTGATGTCGGCCTTGCGGTAATTGACGGCGACCTGATCGGCCAGCAGCGGATTTTTGGCCCGGATGCGCAGGATGGCACCATGCGCCACCACACAATACTGACACTGGTTGGCATTCGAGGTAGCCACCACGATCATTTCACGCTCGGCCTTGCTCAGCCCGCTGTCTTTTTCCATCAGCGCGTCGTGATAGGCGAAAAAAGCCCGGAACTCGTCAGGCCGGTGGGCCAGGCTCAGGAATACATTGGGCACAAAGCCGGACTTTTCCTGCACGGCCAGAATGCGTGCCCGGATATCCTCCGGGACAGCCTCCAGAGGGGGTACCGGAAAGCGGCTGATGGGGGGTGGGGGAGTGATTGAATTCATGTTTGTTTCCTGTCTGTTCTGCAAAACCCTAAAACAGGTCTTCCGGCAAGGCCATAACACTGCCACTGCCGGCCAGCACCGTAGCATGACAAGCCTGTACCCGTGGCAGCAGGTGTTCGGCGTAGCACTGTGCCGTGATCAGCTTGGCCTGCAGAAACTCGGCATGTCCCTCACCGGCATCCAGCAGTGCTTTGGCCTTGAGGGCGCTCTGGGCCATGACCCAGCCACCACAGAGATAACCGAACAGCATCAAAAACGGATGGCACACACTGTTGGCCAGCTGCGGATCCGTGCCGGCCTGTTCCAGTACAAAGGCCCGCGCCGCCACACCGGAGGCAAGGGCTTGGGCGAATCCGGCCTGAATGGAGGGGGGTAATTCAGCGGACGCCAGTTCGGTGAGTGTTATGGCCATGTCATCCAGCAGCCCCTGCAGCACGGTGCCCTGATTGGCGAGCGTCTTGCGTCCGATGAAATCCAGTGCCTGAATGCCGTTGGTGCCTTCATAAATTGGCAGAATACGGGCATCGCGGAAATGCTGGGCAGCCCCGGTTTCCTCGATGAATCCCATGCCGCCATGCACCTGGATGCCGATGGACGTCAGCTCCACCGCCATTTCCGTGAGCCAGCCCTTGATAATCGGGGTGTAGAGTTCGACCCGGTGGGCATGCCGGGCCTTGCTGTCGCCCTCCGGTGCATAATGGGCACGGTCGATTTCCGCCGCTGCCGTCAAGGCCAGTGCGCGCATGGCTTCATTGGCCGCTTTCATTACCATCAGCATGCGCCGTACATCCGGGTGCTGGATAATCGGCATGCGGGAGCCGTCCCGGCGTGTCCCCTGCAGGCGCTCTTTGGCAAAACTCAGTGCCTGCTGATAGGCCCGCTCGGAAATCGCCAGTCCCTGCAGCCCCACGGCCTGACGGGCATGGTTCATCATGGTGAACATACAGGCCAGCCCGTTGTTGGCCAGCCCGACCAGAAAGCCTTTGGCCTCACTGAATTCCATCACACAGGTGGGGCTGGCATGGATACCGAGCTTGTGTTCGACGGAAATACACTGCACTGCATTGCGCTCGCCCGGTTCGCCCGCCACATCCGGCAGGAACTTGGGCACGATGAACAGGGAGATGCCTTTCACGCCCGGCGGGGCATCCGGCAGGCGTGCCAGTACCAGATGGATGATATTGCCGGCCATCTGATGATCACCCCAGGTAATGAAAATTTTCTGGCCACTGATCAGGTAATGGTCGTCTGTGGGTACGGCACGGGTCTTGATGGCGGCCAGATCAGTCCCGGCATCCGACTCGGTCAGATTCATGGTTCCGGTCCATTCTCCGGATACCAGCTTCGGCAGGTAGGTCTGCTGCAGTGCCTTACTACCGTGATGAATCAGGCTTTCGACAGCTCCCTGGCCCAGCAGCGGGCACAGGGCAAAGGACAGATTGGCCGAGTTCCAGATTTCACTGACAGCGGTACCGATGCTCTGGGGCAGGTGCTGGCCACCGAAGTCCTCCGGTGCGGTCAGTGACATCCAGCCACCTTCGGCAAACTGTCGATAAGCGTCGGCAAAGCCGTCAGCCTCCTGAACACCGTTTGTCCCCAGACGGATGCCCTGCAGATTGCCGCTCCAGTTCAGGGGAGCCAGTACGTCACTGCCAAGTTTCCCGGCTTCCTCCAGTACGGCCAGCGCAAGGTCGGTATTGACTTCTTCCAGTCCGGCTGACGCGCACAGGGCATCCAGATCAACAATGTGACGCAGGACAAATTCAGCATCTGCGGCGGGGTGGACATAACTCATGGACTATTCCTCACAAATTCCCGGCACCGGGCCGGCAGCAATACGATCATGGTTTCAGCTGCTATCGTAATCAGATACGAATGGGGTGTCCAAGAACCTGAGTGGAAAATCTGCAGGTGGCCGGGTACCTTGCCTGACCCGTGGTGATAAGCCGATTTGTAAACTATTTTTTCAATTGAAATGATATGAACAATCAATTTTAAAAAAATTCAGGTGACGCTATAATCCTAATCAATCGATTCACACGAACGTTTGACAAAAATCAAATTATCAAGGAGATAGTTTAATGTTCCCGAACAAAGAAGGCCAGAAGCTCCCCCGCGTTGTATTCCGTACCCGTCAGAACAATGACTGGGTCAACGTCGACAGCGACAGCCTGTTCAAGGGCAAAACCGTCATTGTGTTTTCCCTGCCGGGGGCTTTTACCCCGACCTGCTCATCCACCCATGTGCCACGCTACAATCAGCTGGCAGACACCTTCAAGCAACAGGGCGTGGATGAGATTATCTGCATGTCCGTCAATGACGCCTTCGTCATGAACGAGTGGAAGGAAGATCAGGAAGCCGAAAACGTCACCTTCATCCCGGACGGTAACGGGGAGTTCACCGAAGCGATGGGGCTGCTGGTGGACAAGAATGATCTGGGATTCGGCAAGCGTTCCTGGCGCTATTCCATGCTGGTGAAAGACGGCGTGGTTGACAAGATGTTTATCGAACCCAACAAGCCGGGTGATCCGTTTGAAGTGTCGGATGCGGATACCATGCTGCATTACATCGCCCCGAAAGCCGCAGCACCGCTGGATGTGACCGTATTCACCCGTCCGGGCTGCCCGTTCTGCGCCCGTGCCAAGGGGCTGCTGCGTGATGCGGGGATTGCCTTTGACGAGCTGGTACTGAACCGCGATTACCGCAATCAGACCTTGCGTGCCGTGACCGGGGTCGATATGGTGCCACAGGTGTTTGTCAATGGCGAACTGGTCGGTGGGGCCGACAAGCTGGAAGCCTGGTTGAAGACACGCTGAACCCTGCCATCCCGACCTTCCCCCGCCAGGGGGGAGGTGCAGGCAGGGCGCGGCAATAAGCAGAATACGGATTTATGGAGCACGGCATGAGCCAACATTATGACCTGATTGCCATTGGTGCCGGCAGCGGTGGTTTGTCGGTGGTGGAAAAAGCTGCAAAACACGGCGCAAAATGTGCAGTGATTGAGATGCATGAAGACTTGGGTGGTACCTGTGTCAATCGCGGTTGTGTACCCAAGAAAGTCATGTGGTTCGCTGGCAATCTGGCTTATGCACAGCATGAAGCACAGGATTACGGCTTTGCCACCGTTCCCGGCAAACTTGACTGGGGCAGGCTGGTTGCCAAACGCGAAAACATGATTTCCGGGATCAATGACTGGTATCTGGAAGATTTCCTTGCCGAACTGAATATCGACCTGATTGAGGGGCAGGCGCGTTTTGTGGACGCCGGAACACTGGATGTCGATGGTGCACAATATACGGCTGACCACATTGTCATTTCCTCCGGTGGCCGCCCGGTAGTACCGGATGATATTCCTGGTGCGGAATACGGCATCACCTCCGACGGTTTTTTCGAACTGGAAGAACAGCCCGAAAAAGTGGCGGTTGTCGGTGGCGGTTATATTGCCTTGGAGCTGGCTGGTGTGCTGAATGCATTGGGGACACGCACGCACATGCTGCATCAGGGATTCCCGGTGCTGATCGGCTTCGACAGCCTGATGCAGAAAACCCTGCGCACGCAGATGGAAGCTGACGGCATCCTGTTCAATGACAACGACCGGATCGCCAGCATCGAGAAACAGGCCGATGGCAGGCTCACCATCCATTATGCCGATGGCAGTGCCCTGAATGACCTGGATCAGGTGCTGTGGGCGATTGGCCGTGTTCCGAATACCGATGCGCTCGGACTGGAAAATATCGGGCTGGAACCGGTCTCCGGTGGCTTCATTGATGTGAACGAGTGGCAGGAAACCCGTGTTGCCGGTGTGTATGCCATTGGGGACATTATCAACAAGCGCGGCGTGCAGCTGACACCGGTCGCCATTGCTGCCGGTCGCCGGCTGGGTGAGCGCCTGTTTGGTGGCATGAAGGATCGCAAGGTGGATTACAGCCTGATCCCGACCGTGATGTTCACGCACCCGCCCATTGGCACCATCGGCCTGTCGGAAGAAGCGGCACGGGAAAAGTACGGTGATGCCGTGAAGGTGTACAGCACCGAATTCAATCCCATGTACTACGCATTTGCCCGGCACAAGGTCAAAACGGCGATGAAGCTGATTGTGACGGGTGCAGAAGAAAAAATTGTTGGCTGTCATGCCATCGGTCTGGGTGTGGATGAAATGATGCAGGGCTTTGCGGTCGCCATCCGTATGGGGGCAACCAAGCAGGACTTTGATGACACCATCGCCATTCATCCAGTCAGCGCGGAAGAATTGGTGACAATGAAATAAGACCTTGAAACCGGAAAATTTCTTCCATCCGTTTTCCTGACCTGCTCCCTTCCCCCCTCTGTGGGGGTGTCGGAAAAGAAAAATCCTCCCTGTCCCTCCTTTTACAAAGGAGGGAACCCTCCAGATAAATCAGGTGGTTACTGGAAAGTTTCCCCCTTTGAAAAAGGGGGAGCAAGGGGGATTTAAGGCTTTTGCAACACCCTCTCTGTGGGGGAAGGGCTGCGGAAACCCCTCACTCAAACATCAGCACCCGTTCCAGCCACCCGTTAGCCGCCGGACCCAGCACTTCCAGCACTGCCTGCGGATAAAAGCCAAATACCAGCACCGCCAGGGTGAAAACCGTCAGTACCAGTTTTTCATGCACCAGCAGGTCAGTGGCATCCTGAACGGCCTCATGGCGAACCGGCCCCCAGAATGCCTTGCGGAACAGGATCAGGAAGTAGGCGGCCGACAACACCATACTGGTCAGTACCAGCAGACCTGCGCCGGTGTTTTCATCCATCACCCCCAGAATCAGCAGCAACTCCGCCGGGAAACCGCTGGTACCGGGCAGGCCCAGGCTGGCAAGACCCAGCAGCAGGAACAGCCCGCTCAGCAGCGGCATGCTGGTACTCAGGCCGCCGAGGCTCAGCATGTCACAGGAACCGATACGCTGGTGAATAAAGCCCAGAATCAGGAACAGCCCGCCTGCAATCACGCTGAAGTTCAGAAGTTGAAACACGGCCCCCTGTATCCCCTGCTCATTGAAACTGCCGACACCCAGCACCACCAGCCCTACATGACTGATACTGGAAAAGGCCAGCATGCGGCGCAGGTTGCCCTGTCCCAGCGCGGCCAGTGCCCCATACAGCAGGGAAAACATGCCCAGCCCGTTCAGCAGCCACTGATATTCCTGTGTCGCACCCGGTGCCAGGGGCAGGGCAAAGCGGATCAGGCCATAAGCCCCAAGCTTCAGCCCGACCAGGGTGGCGACTACGGCAGCCGGACCTTCCAGCGCCACCACCGGAAGCCAGGAATGCACCGGAAACAGTGCCAGCTTGACCGCAAACCCGCCCAGCAGCAGAAAAAACACCAGCTGCTGCCATTCGTGCCGGTGCCCGATTTCCAGCAGCTGCAGGTAATCAAAGGTCAGGCCGTCCGGATGCTGCAAAGCCAGCAGGATAAACGCCAGTAGTACCGGAATGCCGCCCAGCAGCATGTACAGCGTGTGTTTCATGGCGGCATAGCGGCGTTGTGCTCCCTGACCCCAGAGGCTGATCAGGAAATACAGCGGCAACAGTGCCAGCTCCCAGAACAGCAGGAACAGCAGGGTATCCAACGCACAAAAGACCCCGATGGCAGCGGTTTCCAGCACCAGCAGCAGGGCGAAATACAAGGCGGGCAACCGCCGGATCGCATTCCAGGATGCCACCATGGCAGCACTGAACAGCAGGGTGACACAGGGCAGGAACAATAGCGAAATGCCATCCAGTCCCAGAAAATACCAGGCATTCAGCGTGGGCATCCACGGACTGCGCTCGACAAACTGGAAACCGGGCTGATCTGGCTGGAAACCTGCCACAATAACCAGGGTGATGAGGAAGGCTGCCAGCGATGTGGTGAGTGCCGTCCAGCGTGCCTCGCGTTTGGGCATGAACGCCGTGATGGCGGCCCCGAGCGGCAATAACAGCAGCAGCAGCGTCAGCCAGGGAAAACCGGCGCTGCTCAGCGGTACCAGCGTTGGGTCAGGACTCATGGCTGTGATGCTCCGGCAGGTGGCATGGCATCCCTGATTTCATGAATGTCATGCTGTTGTCCGGCCGCCGGGGCGAACAGTGTTCCCAGCCCCTGGACCGGCTGGTTGATCAGTTCCAGCCACGGCTTGCTGTAGAATCCGACCGCCAGTGTCACCAGGATCACGGTCCCGGCCAGTACCTTTTCGGTCAGCTGTGACGGGCTGGTATTCCAGCGAATGGCGCGGTTACCGGGTGGCGTGCCCATGAAGGCGCGCTGGAACGAATGCAGCAGAAAACCGGCGGCAATCAGGTTGCCAAGTGCGGCGGCAATGGTGACTGTGGCACCAAAAGACAGGATGGAGCCTTCAAGCACAAAATGGACCGCATCAAAGCCCGGTGTCCCCGGCATGCCCACAATCGCCAGTCCGGCGACCAGAAACGCGACCCCGACCAGCGGAATATGATCGAACATACCGCCGAGCCGGAGCAGGTTGGTGGTTGAGGTCCGCTGCCAGACCAGTCCGGTCATGAGCAGCAGGCCCGAAATCGCCAGCCCGAAGTTCAGTGCCAGCAACAGGCTGCCCTTGAGCGCGGAAGGGTGCAGGGCAAACAGGCCCACGGTCAGTATCCCGGTATGACTGATCACGGCATAGCCCAGCAGGCGACGCAGATTTGTACTGCGCAGGGCCAGCAGGGCGGCATAAAAAACCCCGACCATGGCAAAACCGGCTGCGACGAAATGCCATTTTTCCACTGCCTCGGGCAGGATCGGAAATACGAAGCGTAACAGGCCATAGACTCCGACCTTCAGACCCAGCAGGGAAATCGGCACAATGGCCACACTGCCCTGCATCAGCAACTCCGGCAGCCAGCCATGCAGCGGAAACAGCGGAATGCGCACCGCCAGCCCGTAAAACAGCAGGAAAAAACACAGTTCCTGCAATGGGTCCGGTACCGGCAGACGAGCGAGGTCAAACAGGTCAAAAGACAGGGTACCGCCATGCTGATCGGCATAAAACCAGCCCAGTATCAGGGTGCCGCCCAGTAACAGCACCAGCCCGGTGAACATGAACTGCAGGTAACGCGACAGGGCGGGCAGCACATCCGAGCTGGTTGGCCAGTGCCAGCTCAGGTAGGCAGTGAGCAGTACCTGCAGGATGCCCATGAGGCAGAACCACAACAGATCCAGGGTCAGCAGTTGGCTCATCAGGGTGGCCTGCAAAGCCATGATCACAGCCAGAATCGCGGTATTGTGCAGCTGCCGGAACAGGACGAACACCACGCTCAGAAAACCGAGCACTGCACTCAGCAGCACAAACAGCACGCTCATGCCGTCAACACCGACATGATATTGCAGCGCACCAAGCAGGGGCAGGCGCTCGCTGAACTGCATCACGCCGGCAGCCTGCGCCGGATCAAACTGCAGGTACAGCACCGCAGCCAGTGCCAGCTCCAGGGTGGCCGCCAGCAGGGCAAGCCGGAAGGCCGACTGCCCGCGCAGATGGATCAGGGCCAGCGCCGCCAGCAACGGAACCAGCTGCAGCCCGGTCGCCAGCGGCCAGGGAGCACTCAGGCCGGTGAAATTCATGTCCATGGCGACCTCACAATATGATGACCAGTGTGATGGCGACCATCAGCACCAGATAGCGTGGCTGACTCAGGAAGGTTTCGATCTGCTCAAAGCGTCGGCCAACCGTGTCAATCAGGCCGGACAGGCCCGTGCCCCCGTTATTCAGTACCAGCTTGTCCTCAAACAGCGCAAACAGGCTGGCCAGCGACTGCATCAATCGGCCACCCAGCCCGGAGCCGATACCGGCATCGCTGAGCTGACGCGGATCACCATGCTCCAGTGCCGGAATACCGACCACACGCTCGACCACCTGCTCCTCAAACAGCTCGGCCTCACGCGCCAGTTTGCGCGTCGGCTGGATCAGGAACCATTCCGCCAGCGGGTCGAGCCAGAAGCGCAGCAGGGCTGCCCGGTACAGTCCGGGATGGTGCTGCAGCCAGGGTGCGGCAGCCGGGGCGGCACCCTGCACCAGCTGCATGAAAGCCGGCGCATGCAGGAACTGATAGGCGCGCCAGCAGGCGTGCAGTGCCAGATGGATGGCGGCGAGCCGGTACCAGCCCAGCCCGATCCAGAGCATCATCAGGGCCACCTGCATCAGGGTGGCGTGGATGAGCGAGCTTTTAATGTCGGTTTGTACCTGGGCACAGAGCCAGGCATAGACCAGCGTCAACCCCCCGGCCAGCAGCAGCAATCCGTTAATGAGCGGCACCTGTTCCAGCAGCGGGGCGGCACGCAGCATCAGGTAAACCCCGGCATGCACCATGACCGCGCTGTAGAACACCGCACTGGAAGGGGTCGGGCCTTCAATGGCACGGGTGATCCAGCCGCAGAACGGAAACTGGGCCGACTTCACCCAGGCCGCCCCGATCAGCCCCAGCAGCACTATCCCCGGAACCAGACTCGGCTCATTCTGGGCACGCAGGAACAGCGGTTCCCACTGGGCGGTGCCGAGAAAGGCCAGTGCGGTATAAAGTGCGATCAGGAACCCGGCATCCCCGATACGGTTGCTGAGAAAGGCATAAGTGGCATTGGCGGTAGCGGTATCACGCTCCCGGTCATAGGCGATCAGCAGAAAGGAACAAAGCCCGGCCAGCTCCCAGCCGATGAAGGCCACCAGCAGGTTACCGGACAGGATAATCAGCAGCATGGCGGTCTGGAACAGCCCCATAAGCAGGAAAAAACGCTGGAAGGCCGGTTCGCGGTGCAGGTAGTTGACCGAAAAGCGGATCACCAGCAGGATGATCAGGTTCAGGACAAACCCCAGACTCAGGCTCAGGCCATCCAGCAGCAGGCTGAATGTCAGTACTTTATCACCACTGGCCAGCCACACGAACCAGGTACGCGTACCGGGTGTGTCGACAAACAGGCTGTAAAGCCCCGCCATTCCCAGCAGCAGTACCGACAGGCTGGCGGACAGGGTGGCGGCCAGTGCCGTTTCCGCCTCCCCGGTCTCACCCCGGTTCCAGTCCAGGAGCATGCCCAGCCCGGTCCAGCCTGCCGCCAGCAGGGGCAGCCCCAGTGCCAGTGCGATCATCAGGTCCAGCCATGAATTCACGGGAATCATGCAGCCTCTCCCGATGTCCTGATGGCACTGAAAGCCGGTCTGTCGAGGTCCAGCAGGGCCGGGGGCAGATGGCGGTCACTACCCTGATACCAGTCTGCCGAGGTGGCCACATGGGCGGTCGGTGGCAGTTCGGTGTCGGCCTGCCAGGGTTCCAGGCCCCGTTCGGGATGGAAAAAATACAGCTGCCCCTGCTCCGGCTCCTTGACACCCAGCAGAACCCAGCCATTGCCGATCAGTTCGCGGATGGCCGGCTGGCGTGCATAAATGGCACTGACGGTCTCCGGGGCGGCTTCCAGCACCATGAGCAGACGCATGGGCTCATGAATCTCGATCATCTGGCATGGCAGCCCGGTACGCAGATCGCTGCTGCTGCCCTGCATGACGCCGAACAGGCCGGTGATATTGTGGGCCACTTTGGAGCCACAGCCGTAATGCGGGTTGTCCACACTGGAAAAATAATATTCCAGGCTGATACCGGCTCCCACCGGTCCGGCACTGAGCACGGTACGCTCCAGCATGCTGCCGTCCGGGTCGGTGCGCCAGTCATAGGAGATCAGAAAAGCACGCCGGTCCAGAAACAGGGACTGGCTCATGCTGCGACGTCCGATAAGGGCCAGTGCATTGGTAGCATGCCCCAGTTCCGGGCGGGGCTGGCTGTAGTCGAAGGCGCGGGCACTCATGTGCCTGAGGGCCTGCTCCGGGGTCGGATGGCGGGGTGCGGAGGCCAGCTTGCGGCAGCGTTCCCGGGCTGACTGGCGTCCAGCCTGCTGCATGTCCTGTTGCAGGGCGCTGAAGGCCGCCTGGTGGGTAGCTGGAACCTGATCAGCATCCTGCCAGCGGATAACCTCGTTACAGGTGTCATGTTCGGCCCCGATGAACCAGCAGTCAGCCGGGATACTGATGCCCCGCTCGGCCAGCAGCTGACGGATAACGGACCGGTTGGCCAAGGTAGCGAAGGTCCGGGCATTGGGGCCGCTGTAGCGTCCGCTGCAGGCACCGCAGCCATAGGCGGCCTGATGCGGGTTGTTCTGGTTGGTGGAATAATGCCCGACCAGCACCACCAGTGGGGCAAGATGGGTGGTCAGCCCGTGGGTAAGCAGAAAATCAGCCACCAGGTCCGCCTGCTCGGTATCGGTGAAGCCCTGCTGGTTATGCTGCTCCGAGCGTTGCGGGTCCATGTCGGCAGCATTGGCATGGACTTCAGTGGGTACGGTCCTGTCCCAATTCTGCTGCAGCTGTACACTCAGGCGGCCACTGAGCCGGGGTACAAACGACTTGCCCAGCAGCAGGACCAGACTGGCCGGTGCTGCCAGCAGGCTGGCGACTGTACCGGCGAGTGGGCTGTTGCGGCTGAGCTGATGCAGCCCGTACTGCAGTTTCAGGCGCAGGCCGCGCCGCTGTTCATGGCGGGCCTTTTGCGTTTCGGCACCTGCCCGTGCCTGCTCCCGTACCAGATGGACCGGATGCACCGGAACCGGGCAGAGTTTGGTCGCCGTGGCATCATCCAGACCGCGCCAGTTCATGGGCAGGTTGAAAAAGGCAGCGGCACCCAGCGTCTCCAGCTGCGGGTTAAGACTTTCCAGGTGGCGACGGAAGCCTTCCTCGCGGTCATCCATGCAGAAAATCAGCTGGGCCTGCGGGCGTGTCTGGCGCTGTGGCCAGAGTCCCCGCTCATGGTTGGCACGCAGGGCCTGGAATACCTGCTCGCGGTAGTGGTGTTCATAAGCCTGCAGCCACAGGTAGCCGGGCGGACAGCGCTCCAGCCGTTCCATGCAGTCAAACAGCTGTGCAAGTGCATTCGTATTCTGCCCGCCCTGACTCAGGGTCCGCACTTCCCCAGCATCCAGTCCCAGCAGCTGTACCAGCCGGAACAGACGCCAGCCATGGTCATGCAGCAGGGGGGACGCCGTGGCGGCTGTATCCGTGAAGCCGGCCTTCTGGGCCCGTTTCCAGTCCAGCATCAGCAGTGCCAGCTGTTCCCAGTCATGATCGGCATGACGACCGCTGCGGCTGCGGTCAATCAGCAGGCGGGCACGGTTGAGGAGGTATTCCGGCAGTTCGCCATTGAAAGTGCGATAGCGCACCAAAAACTCGGCAGGATGACGGCGGAAGCGGTTGTGAATGCGCGGCAGGCTGGCCTCGATCTGCCAGTATCGGCGGCAGATCCGGCGTGCAAACAGGTGCTCCAATACCAGCCGCACTGCCAGATAGTCCATCATGTCGGTGTGAAGTGCCAGGCCGCGATAGCCCGGATGGCGATGCCGCCACAGGAACATGCCCGACCAGCCCGGCAGGTCCAGTGCCAGCCGTTCCAGATAGCCGCACCAGCGTTCCGGTGGAATGCCCATGTGGCGCAGCTCGCTTTCCAGGGCTTCACCGGCGTCATCGGGCAGGGCGTCCAGATGTGCTTTCCAGTCCGGCATGTCTTCCAGCTGGCTGCCCCAGTTTTCCCGCGCCAGCTGTTTCCAGACCGTGTAAAATCCGTGCCGGAGGTTGTCACCGCGCCAGCTGGCCATGCCCTGATCCAGCCAGGCCGCCAGGGTGCGCAGCAGTACGGGCATTTTTTCCACCATAATGTCCGCCCCAAGCAGGGCATGCAGCAGCTGGCGCAGGGTAATGTCGGTACCGACAGATTTGCAGAGTCGGTCAAGCTGGTATTCCGCCCGTTGTTGCAGGCGGCTCCGGTCACCGGTATGGATGGCAAAGTGGCTGAGCTGCTGCTCCGGGTGCACCGGTCCGGCCCCGGTTTCCAGCCCCAGTGCGCTCAGGCAGGCGCGCCAGAGTGCTTCCACGGCATCCGCTTCCAGACTGGTTTCAGTATGTGCAAGGATGCGGCCTCGGGCAGCGTTCGGGGTGTCGGGCTGGAATTGTGTCAGGGCATGCCCGGCTTCCTGCTGCCAGACCAGCTGGGCCGGTGTGATGGCCTTGACCGGAGCCAGCAGCAGGGCACAGTAGACCTCGGCCCGGGTCAGGGGGGCTGCGTCATCCTGACGTACCGGGATCTGCTGCTCTGCGGCCAGTTCCGGGGTCTGGTGCAGCACTGCCAGCAGGTCTGTGCGGGTGATACGGCCTGCGTGGTAGTAGCGCCGGAACTGTGCTTCCGGGAGGAAGCCCCGATTGCCGGTCAGGGCTTCTGCCTCACGGACCGCGCTTGCGAATGGCCGATGCTGGAAGCCGTGCAGGGTATTGTGATGCACGAAGTCGGCCAGTGGTGCCTGGGAAGGCAGAATGTGTTCCAGGCGCTCCAGCAGCTGCTCCAGCTGTTGTGGCCAGGGTTGATGGGGATCAGGCAGGTTGTCAGTCGACATGCACAAACTCCGGACCGGAAAAATTGGCGGCAAAAGCGGTGACCGAATTGTCCAGCAGAGCGGTCAGGGGGTGGGGGTACAGGCCCAGCAGCAGGATACCGGCCACCAGCACGCCAGCCGCCAGTGTCTCAGTCAGACTCAGGTCGGCAAGCTGTGCCGTGGCCGGATTGGCGCTGCCGGTATACAGCTGTTTCAGGGGGCGCAGGCTGTAGGTGGCGGCAATCAGGATACCGGGCGCGAGTAATGCGATCAGCCACTGCCAGCGTTCAAAGCCGCCGATCAGGGTATGAACCTCGCCGGGAAAAGCTGCCGTGCCTGGCAGGCCGATGGTGCCGGCAAAGGCAATCACGAAAAACAGGGCAAAGCGCGGCGTATTGCTGATCATGCAGCCGTAATGACGCAGGTCACGGGTGCCGGTACGCTCGTACAGCAGCCCGGCCAGCATGAACAGGGCCGCCGCAGTCAGGCCGTGTGCGACCATCTGGGTCATGGCACCCAGCATGCCATTATGGTTCAGGCTGGCAATACCAATCAGCACCAGGCCCATGTGGCTGATGGAGGAGTAGGCAATCACTTTTTTCAGGTCATCCTGACGCCAGGCCAGCAAGCCGCCGTAGATCAGGCCGATCAGGCCGATGAGCAACAGCCCGTCCTGCAGCTGCAGGGCAGCACTGGGTAACATGGCGCTGCTGCGGATCAGGCCATAGGCCCCCATTTTCAGCAGTACGCCGGAAAGCAGGATGGCCACCGGGTTCGGTGCCTCCACATCGGCCAGTGGCAGCCAGCCATGCAGGGGAAACAGCGACATCTTGACCCCGAAGCCGATCAGCAGTCCGAGAAAGATCAGCAGCTGTTCGGAAGCGGGCAGCTGCTGAGCGCTGGCACGCATGGAGTCAAACAGAAAAGAGTGCGCCGGGTTGGCATCAAACAGCACCAGCAGGCTCAGGAGCATGAACACCGAGCCGCCCATGGTGTAAAGCACAAAATTGAGGGCGGCAGTCTGGCGCTGCCGATCACCCCAGCGGTCGAGCAGGAAAAACAGCGGAATCAGCACCAGTTCCCAGAATACGTAGAACAGTGCCCAGTCCTGTGCCGCAAAGACCCCGAGGGTGGCACTTTCGAGGGCCAGTATCAGCATGAAATAGGTCTGCGGGCGTTCCGTAATGCGCCCGGAGACGCTGATGGCCAGCAGGGTCAGCAGGGTGGTCAGCAGGATCAGCGGATAGGAAAAGCCGTCAATGCCGATGGCCAGCGAAGTCCCAAGCTCATGATTCCATTCGGTCTGTGCCAGCAGCTGGGTACCCGGCTCATCCAGCGAGAAATGGCGCAGCAGTGACAGGGCATACACCAGCGCCAGCCCGGAAAACAGTGCAGCAACGGGACGCGCCCGGTGAGCCAGACGCCGGGGCAATAAAAAAACAAACACTGCCCCGGCAAAAGGCAGGAGCAGCAATAACAGCAGACTATCCATTCAGGTGGCCAGTTTGTATTGGAAAAACCGGCTGACAACCGACGGCCGGACCCCCGTAAAGTGCCACATGCTACGCCTGTTTGGTGCGGGTTTGAATGGCTTTGTCCGATACCGGGCGCAGAAAACCGGGTTCAGGGCAGGGCGATTTCACCCTTGCGTTGCAGTCTGACGCCTCCGTCGGGTTGCTGCGGTCCCACCAGTGACAGCATGTCGGTAATGGTGGGGTCCGCCCCGGCAGCGGTGCGCAGGTAGACATCCACGTCGTACTCGCCCTTGTCGCCCTGAGGCTTCAGGGACAGGTTGCCGCTCAGTACCACGGCAGGCTCTTCCAGTGAGGCGAGCTTGACCAGCGTGGCTCCATTGCCACTGGCGGACTGGCTGATGTCGGCCCGGTAAAGTCCACCCAGTGCCAGTTTGGCCACACCATCCAGCTTGCCGTCACGCCAGTCCAGCTGCCCGCTGATTTCCGGCAGCTGCTGACCGTTCCAGTCCAGGCTGTCGAGTCGGGCCTGGAGCTGGCCCTGCAGCGTGACAGGCAGGGTCTGTGCCTGGGGAACGACCTGCCCCAGATTGGCCGCATCCAGACTCAGGTCCAGCGGGCTGCAGTGCAGATTGCCAAGCAGCGTGACACCGCATTGCCCGCGCAGCGTCAGGGTGCGTACCTCGGCACTCAGGTCGGCGGCCAGCTGGCCTTTGAACAGCGCTTTGGGCGCAAAGGTCCAGTCCAGATTCCTGATATCCAGTTGTTGCTCCGCCAGGGCCAGTTTTTCCACCTGCCCCTTCCAGAGTGTACCGTTCACCCCCGCAAAACTGAGTTCGGGCCGGTATTTCATGATCTGCTGCGCGACGGCAGGCAGTGGTGCCGTTATCAGCAGTGAGGCGGCAAAACTGGTGAGTCCGGCCAGGGTCCAGAGTATCTGTTTTTTCATTACTTTATCGTTTTAATGTCAGTTGGGCACCGGTCAGCCCCGGTGTCTCCGAGGGGATCAGGGCCATGGTTTCAACGTAGATACCATGCTCGTTCTCCATGGCACTGAGGAAGCGGATCAGCTGGTCGAACTGTGCCCCTTCGAGTTTGAGGCTGAGTGCATCCTTGCTTTTGGCCTCCGAGCGCACCAGCACGCCCCCGGCATCCAGACGGAAACGCCGCAGCAGTGGCGCGGACAACAGCTGCACGCTGGTATTCAGGTCTCGGGGTTTGGCTTCTTCCATGGCTTCCAGCACTGCCACCTGCTGCCTGGCCTGATCCAGATAGCTGCGGTCTTCAATCGTGGCAGCAAGATCATTTTCCAGGCTCAGCTTGTAACGCTGCAGCGGTTTCCAGCCGTAGAAAAACAGCAACAGGGTTGTTATCAGTGTGGCAACGATCAGAACCAGATGCCGCTCGCGTTCGCTCAGGGCGGAAAACCAGGCTTTCATGATTGGACTCCCTGTTTCAGGGCCAGTTCGGCTTTGAAAGTGGCACCGGTCTGGGTGGATTTCATGTCCGGTTCAAAGCCCAGTTGCTGGACCAGTATCTGCTTCAGTTGCTCGACCTGCTCAATGCCGGGGGCTTCAAAGGCAATAATCAGCTGATCCCGGCTTTTGCGGATTTCGGTGACTTTGAGCGAGCCGGTCTGCTGGAAGACTCTGGCCACGATACCCATTTGCGGCAGGGGGCTGAAGCTGTCACCCCCCTGACCGCGTGACTGTTCCAGCCGCTTGATTTCCGACATGACGCGGGAGCGGATGTCAACGGCAGTAACCCCGGTGATGTCGGGAAAAATGGCCTGAAACTGTGTCAGATTATCAGCTTCCGCCTGGGCCAGGCGTTGTTTCAGGTTCCAGACCTGTACCCCTTCCAGCCCGGCCATGATCCCCAGGGTAATGAGGGCGAAAACGGCGGCTGTACGCCAGCGTTTCCACTGGCGTGCAAAGGTGGACATGCTTTCATCCTGATAGCCCTGCATCAGGTTGAGCGGCAGACCTTCCTGAATACTCTGGCGCAGCAGGCGGTCGGGCTGGGATTCTGCCACCTGGGTAAAGCTGTCGTGCCAGTCGGCATCATCGGTATCGGCATAGAACCGGGCCTTGCGTTCGTCTTCGCCGGCATCTTCCGGAAAGGCATTGTCGATCAGCAGTGGAGCCATGTCTTCCGGGCAGCTGAAGCCGCTGAGCGGGCCGGTACGCACAAAGACCTGCCCGCCCCGGTGCCAGATGGTCGGGATGTTTTCCGAAATCGGCAGGATAAACAGGTCCGGCAGAATGGCCTTGGCACGCAGTTTGTGCTGTTTCAACAGCTCCAGCCACTGTTTCAGGCGCGGGCGCTCAATGACGGCGACATTCAGCTCACCGGCCTTGCTGTCATTCCAGACGAAATGCTGTTCCTCCAGCTCACCGATCAGCTGTTCCTCCAGCGCATAGGGCAGGGCCTGACGCAGCTGACGCGCATTGCTGGTGGCCAGGGTGGTATGGGTCAGCAACACATCATGGGCCGGAATCAGCAAGACCAGCGGCTGCCCCTTGATCAGGCTGGAGACGTCTTTCCACTGACCCCGACGCCATTCGGTTGACGGGGCGCTGTTGCCCAGATTGGCAAAGGAAAATTCCTGGTCATCAGGCGACTGCAGGTACAGGATAAACATGGTTCAGGTGCTTTCTTGTTGTTTACGGGGGGTGGGGATGGGCGAAAAGTGGCGCATGATGACATGGACCTCGCCTTCGGGGGAGCGGAACAGGATGCTGTTCAGGAACAGGCGGGTCTTGCCGTAGCGCAGTTCCCCGCCAAGGCGGAAGTAGTTGGAGCTGAACTTCAGGGCATTGCGGGCATTGTCGTCCATGCCCTGCAGCACACCCGATACGGTGCCGATATCTTCGATCGGGGCGGTTTTGCGGATATTATCGAGCGCAGTTACCTGCTCGGCGTTAAGCCCCATGGCCAGCAGCACTTCCGGCAGGGCGGTATTGATATTGATGGCGGTCGGGGTGGGCAGTGCCGTGACATAAGGCATGATGCCGGCCAGCAGTCGGGCTTTTTCACCGGATTGCTCATCCACGCCGTCCATCTTGATCATGGCCAGTTCGCCTGGATCAACCAGATAGGCATTACGGGTACGATAGGGGTGCTCCATCGTCAGGTAATAATCGGATTCGGCACTGTCGGGGCTGAACTGCAGGTCATCCGGATCAATCCAGTCCAGCACGCTGTTGGTGAAGGCCGGCGGGATTTCATGCTCCTGCAGCAGGCGCTGGAAGACGGCCAGCATGGCTTCGTGCGGCTCGGGGGGTTCAAGGTCTTTACCGGCATCTGCTTTGGGCAGGGTCAGAATGTCATTGATGTTGAAGTAACCCTGCAGGTCTTCAATCCGGAGTGCCAGCGTACCGATCTGCTCCCCGGCATCATCATCGATTCGCAGTGGCTCATGACTCGCGAGGGCCCAGATATCGTGCAGGGAGTCGGTCTGGTTCTGTGTCAGGTCACGTTTGAGGTAGACCGAGGCCATGTCTTCGGCAGCCTGTACATACTGGTAAGCCTGCTCCAGCTGCTGGAAATTGGTGGCCAGGCGGATGCTGTAACGCTGCTGCACAAACAGGGCTGTCACCAGAATCACGGCCAGTGCGGTCAATAGCAAGGCCGTGATCAATGCGACTCCCCGTTGCTGGTGCAGGCGTGCTGGCATGGCTTACTCCGGATGCACGGGTTTGAGGTGACTGGACAGCTTGTTGTCGGTGCCGGGCTGAAGCTTGTGTTCGTAGATGGTGGTATAGGCCATCACGGCACGGACATAGCGTCGGGTTTCGCGGTAGGGAATGCTTTCCACCCACTGGTCGGCATCGATGGTTTTATCCGGTGCCCACTGGGGAATGCGTCCGGGGCCGGCATTGTAGGCCGCAGTGGCCTGGGCATAGTTGCCGCCGAAGCGGTTCAGCATCTGGCTCAGGTAGGCACTGCCGAGCTGGACATTGGTTTCCGGCTTCAGGATGTCCTCCCGACCGGCGACCGGAATGCCGAGCCGTTTGCCGACGTGACGTGCCGTGGCCGGCATGAGCTGCATCAGGCCCAGTGCCTTGGCACTGGATTCGGCATCGGCATTGAAGGCGCTTTCCCGGCGCATGATGCCGAGAATCCATTCCGGGCGGATGCCCTGGGCGCGGGACTGCTCCATGATCAGGTCGGTGTAGAGCATGGGAAAGCGCAGATCAACCACATTCCAGTCCCTGGTCCGCGATACGGTCCAGATGGCCAGATTGGCATCACCCGTGCTGCCCGCCAGTTCAGCGGCAGCCAGCATGCCCTCCTTGTCCATTTCGTGCAGGAGCCGGAACCACTCCTTGCGTGCCATATCGTGCTCACCCAGGGCGATCCATTCCTGCCAGCGCTGGATGGCGGCCAGTTTTTTCAGTCCGGCGATACGCTGGCTGCGATCAGGGGGTGGCTCCTTGAGGCGTGCGTAATCCTGTCCCAGCCGGTCAGCCGCCAGAAATCCGTAGAAGGTGGTGTCCCGTGCCAGTGCCTCATAGGTTTTGCCTGCCTCCTCACTGCGTCCCAGTGCCGTCAGTGCCCTGGCTTTCCAGTATTGCCAGATGTCGCGCCCGGCTTCCTCGTCATCAGTATCCGGATTGTTTTCCAGAGCGGTGATGGCGTCCAGCACGCTCTGCCATTTGCTGCTGCGCAGGGCCAGACGGGCCATCCAGATATTGCCGTCCGTGGTGCGGTATTGTGACTCGATGGCTTCCAGCCGCCGCAGGCCACGGTCATCATGCCGCCAGGCTTCCCACATGCCGAAATTGCTTTCCACCTGCCCTTTTTCAGCCGGGGTGAAGCTGAAGGTTTTGCGTGCCTTGTCCCAGAGCGGGAGGGCCGTATCCAGTTTCTTGTCCGCCGCCCGCTGGATACCGTATACGATAATCTCGCGCAGTCTGGCAGATTCGGTCTGTTTGAACGCTTTTTCCAGATTGCGTCTGGGGTCGCTGCGCACGCTGGTCCACAGGTCAACCAGTGGTTGGTCGGCTGCGGGCAGTTTTCCGGTCAGGTTGCGGGCTGCCGTGACCTGATTATTACGCATCAGCAGGCCGATGTGCTGCCAGTAATCTTCCTGCGTCAGTAGCCGGTTCTGTTCCAGCAGTGCCAGCATGCCGTCACATTCTGCCGGCAGGGCCGCATCCGCCTCGCTCCAGAATTGTTTGGCCTGCTGCAGGGCAGTACCGGCATCACCGGATTCTGTTTTATCCCGATTGATGGCCGCCTCCAACCGGATGCACTGCAGACTGGTCAGCGGTGTATGATCCGGCAGGGTCGCCAGAATCCTGTCCCATTCCTGCTTGACCACCATGCGGCTGGCCAACCGTTCATAAAGGCTGTCACCCATGACCGAGCCGGGGTTGCGGGCAGTAAAATCCAGCAGGGTCAGGTCGGTGGTTTCCTGATTGTTGCGGGTCAGGAATTCGTATTCCAGCCACGGGTACAGCGGGTAGCCGGTCAGGGCACCGAAATGGGGTCTGGCCTCGTCAGTCTTGCCCCGTTTCATCAGTGCGTAGGTGCTGCGAAACAGTTCCCGCTGTTCCGGGCTTGGGGTATTGGCCTGTGCATTACAGCTCAGGGTGATCCCGAGGACGAGACACAGCGGCAGGGAGAGTAAAGGTCTGTTGATTGCTTTGTTCATTCCGAAGTCCGTCATCCTTGATCGCCTTATTGGGTTATGACTGTTGGCGGTCCAGTAAACCCAGATAACGCTGATAGCGTTTTTCTGGCAGCTGGCCGACAGACACGGCTTTCTTGACCTCACATCCCGGTTCGTGGTGATGGGTACAGTTGTTGAAGCGACAGTATCTGTCCAGAGCCAGAAACTCCGGGTATCCAGCCTGCAATTCTGCCAGAGACAGGGGGGGCAAGGCAAAGTCCCTGACACCCGGAGAGTCAATCAGGGCTCCACCCCGGGGCAGGTGATAAAGCTGTGCCGCCGTGGTGGTATGCCGGCCTTCACCGGTTTCGGCAATGGCGCCGATGCGGATATCCTGCTCCGGCAGCAGCCAGCTTGCCAGTGACGATTTGCCGACACCGGACTGGCCGGTCATGATCGCAGTTTTACCGGCAATGTGGTCGTAAAGTGACTCCAGCCCTTCCCGGGTACGGGAGGAGGTGAACAGTACCGGGTAGCCGATCTGGCGGTATTCGTTCAGGCAGTTCAGCGCCGGGCCATCACGCACCGGATCGAACAGGTCATGTTTGTTGAGAATGATCAGGGCTTCACCGGGCAGCTGGCCGGCAGCAATCAGGTAACGGTCCAGCATTTCCCAGTTGGGTGCCGGCTGCCAGCTGTTGACCACCAGCAGCAGGTCGATATTGGCTGCCACCGGGCGCGGGCGACCCCGGAAGTCGGGGCGGGTCAGAACATTATGGCGTGGCAGTATTTCGGTCACTGCCGCATTGCCCTGTTCCTGTTTCTCCCAGCGCACATAGTCACCACAGGCCACGTGTTCCAGCTTGCGGCGTGCGGTACAGCGCAGGGTTTCACCTGCGGGTGTTTCCAGCATCAGTTCCGCCCCGTAGCGGACTGAAACCCGTCCGGTATTTTGCTCCATCATAAGGCGGTGATCATAACCTGAAATTGTGAAGCAAAAAGGGAGGGTTCGTTGTTTCTTCTGCTTATTTGACCGGTGGTTGCAGGATGTCGTCCGTGGTGCTCAGGTTGGTGCTGCCGGCATCCGGGCGCACTGTGGAACGGGTGACGGGTGTATCAAACTTGTAGAACATCTGGTTCAGGTAAGCCACCACATCCAGAATCTGGTCATCAAACCAGTTGGTGCTGAGGTTGGCATCACAGCTTCTGACCCGGCTTTCCAGCTGTTGAATGTTTTTGACCTTGCGGTCGATACGCGTGAAAACATCAATACCATGACAACTGAGGCAGCGGGACTCACTGAACAGCTTGCGACCGTTTTCGGGGTCGGGCTGAGCAGCCAGTACCGTGGTGGAGAGGAGCAGGCCAAATGCCAGAACAACGATGGCTTTCATGCTATTTTCTACCCATTTTTAATTCTTGATAAAGCACATCCGGCGCTTGCCCATTACTCAGTCAGATCGCTTGATGCAAAATAAATATCACTTATGCGTGATGCTGTAAATGTGCTATCCGGATCGCTGCCGGCGGATGTGAGTCATAAAATGCCGAGTACAGCGGATCAGGTGTCAAAGTACTCGCATTTTCCCTGTAGAGACCTACGAGAGCGGCAATGAGTTCCGCAGCACTGGACTGGCGGGCGGCAAATTCGTCAGCTTCGAATTCATGCTTGCGTGACAGGCGCGCCATGAGCGGAGAAATAAAGAAGGTAAATACCGGACTGACGATCATGAACAGGATCAGGGCCATCCAGGTGGAAGGTGTGGATACACCCAGGGCGGTATAGAATCCATGCTGTTGCATCAGCCAGGCCAGGATGGCAAAACCGGCAAAGGTCATGGCCATGGACAGCAGCATGCCCTTGAGGATGTGTTTACGCTTGAAATGGCCCAGTTCATGCGCCAGTACCGCTTCAATCTGGGCCGGTGTCAGGTGTTTGAGCAGGGTGTCGAAAAATACGATGCGCTTGTTGCGGCCGAAGCCGGTGAAGTAGGCATTGCCATGGGCCGAGCGTTTGGAGCCGTCCATGACAAATACGCCCTTGCTGTTGAAACCGGTGCGCTTGAGCAGAGCGTGAATGCGGCTGGCCACCTCACCTTCCTGCAGCGGCTCGAAGCGGTTGAACAGCGGGGCGATGAACCTGGGATAGGCCCAGGTCATCAGCAGTGAAAAAGCCGTAAGACCAACCCAGGCATACAGCCACCAGACGCTGCCTGCCGACTCCATCAGCCAGAGGATGAACAGGATCAGGGGAACGCCGATCACCAGCCCGAGCAATGCCCCCTTGAGGCGGTCCGCCATGAAGGTCTGCAGGCTGGTATGGTTGAAACCGAAACGGTCTTCGAGCACAAAGGTGCGATACAGGGCCGATGGCAGTTCAATCAGTCCGGAAATCAGTGTCATGCTCAGGATGACTGCGGTACCAGTCCATAACGGTCCCCAGTCCAGGGTGCGCCAGAGCTGATCCAGCCACTCCAGCCCGCCACCCAGGGTCCAGGCCAGCAGAACAACCAGCCCGATGAACAGCTCCACACGCCCGAAACGGCCACGGGCAAGGGTGTAATCGGCGGCTTTCTGGTGCTGCTCCAGGGTAATCTTGTCCCGGAAGGCAGCAGGGACTGCTTCACGGTGTTGCTGCACCGACTGTTTCTGGCGCAGGGATAACCAGACCTGCACCAGTGTGGAGGCCATCAGGAACAACAGGAAAATCAGGGTGAATGTCTGCATGGGTCTTTCAATGGTGTCTGTATTGAAGTTATGTAATACAGACAGTCTAAGCAATTCATCCGCCCTGTACCAGATTGTCTGGTACCCGGCTGGTTATTATGGCTGCTACCGGGCGGAGACCGGTCAGCCAGTCTGGCGTATCTCGTGAATGAGAATGTCCTCACCACCCGGCATGTGTATCCGAATGCTGCTGAACTGGTCCGGGATGGCGGATTGCCGGTAACGAGGCTTGTGCACACCGGCCTGATCCTGTGCCGATTCCTGCAGGGTCAGCTCCAGCACCAGAATGGACGGATTGATGTCCTGAAGGACCGCGGCATCCAGTTTCAGCCGGAAACCCGGCACCGGAATTTCCACCTCGCCTTTGACATGCAGGATATTGGCGGGCAGTGCGGGGGCCGGTGTGCTGTCAACCCAAGCTTGCCAGAGTGTGGAGGAAGTAATCAGGTCCGGTATGTCCATGATGCCGGTATCATCCGGCTGTGCCGGAGAGTTTGTGTGGGACATGGTTTTGCTTGCTCCTTGCCTTTTACGGGCAGCGGCAGATCAAGAGGACGTTGGGGGCAGGATTGTGCCGGTTATCAGGCCGGTTGAAAGTTATTATGAATCCTGCAGACGCTTAAGGATCAGTCAAGCAGAATTTTCAGCTTTTTGCAAATTGACATTTTTGATGATCAGCCACACCAGCCCGATGGCAGCGGCGATTAAAAACGGTGGCATGGCCAGCTGTACGGCTGCCCAGCCCGACCAGTTGAGCAGGCCGCCGGAACTGAATGAGGCCACCGTTACCAGTCCGAACACGCAGAAATCATTGAAGCCCTGTACCCGCGAGCGCTCTTCCGGGTTGACGGCACCGGCCAGCAGGGTGGTCGCACCGATAAAACCGAAATTCCAGCCGACACCGAGCAGAATCAGTGCCGCATAAAAATTGGGCAGCTGGACATCCAGCAGGGCAATCACGCCCGCCAGCGCCAGCAGGACCAGACCGGTGGCAATGATGCGCAGGTTACCAAAGCGCCGGATCAGGTCGCCGGTAATGAAGCTGGGGGCAAACATGGCGATCACGTGCCAGCGCACCACATCAGCCGCCGTTTCGGTGGCAAAACCACAGCCCTGCATGGCCAGTGGGGTGGCTGTCATCATCAGCGTCATCAGTGCATAGGATACCATGCCGCACAGAATGGCCACCGCTACTGTGGGGCGGCGCAGGGCCTGCCGCAATGAAGGGCGGATATGGGTGGTGGTGTTTTCTGCCGGCGGGAGCGGGATATTGAGCAGCAGCAGCAGGGGAGCGAAGACGATATTCAGGGCGGCAATGGCCAGGTAAGCACCGGCAAAAGGCATCAGCGGGATGGCGTCATGCAGGCGTGCACCCAGTTCCGGCCCCAGCAGGGCAGCCCCGAGCCCGCCGGCCAGTACCCAGGAAATGGCCCGGGGGCGAAAAGCATCTGATGCGGTGTCGGCAGCGGCAAAGCGGTAAAATCCGTGACAGGATTGGTAAACGCCGGAAAACAGGGCCGCTGCCAGCAGCAGCCAGAACTCACGCTCGTACAGGGCCAGTGCCCCCAGCAGGCCGCCAATGGCTCCGGCGCTGATACCGACCAGAAAACCGGCCCGGCGTCCGTAGCGCCCCATGAACAGGGATATCGGGGTTGCAATGATCATGGTCATCAGCATCATGACCGAGATCGGCAGCGTGGCCAGTGCCTGGTTATCGGCCAGAAAAGACCCGGCCAGCCCGCCGAAAATGATCAGCATGGGCATCTGGGCGCCGAACAGGGTCTGGGCCATTACCAGTACCGCAACATTGCGGTGTGCAACTTTGTCGTCAATCATGGAAAACCTGCCGGGAACGCAAAAATCGCGGCCAAGCATAGCACAGGCAAGATGGGACTGGGTTGATTGGCGGGAGGGGGTCAGCCGGGTGGCAGTTGTGTGCGCACCGACCAGAGTTCGCGGTAGAGGGGTTCGGCTGCCTGACCGACGGCGGTGGTTGCTGCATCCAGCGTGCCGCTGCGTTTACGTCCAGGGCTGAATCCGGTGGACTTCCACACGGCGTCATACCAGTGGCTGGCCCAGATACCATCGCTGTCACGCGGGCCGGCCGGCCAGTTGAGCATGGCGGGGTAAAACGGAATTTTCAGGCGTTCGCACATCAGGCGCAGCCAGGCCTCCGGTTGTTGCAGGAACTCCCCGGCATCCACCACCAGCGGGTCAGGGTCGACATGCTGCTTGACCCAGTGGTACAGGCGCAGCTGCTGCGGCAGGCCGATGTCATCCAGGGTGACCTGCTCCCGCTTGCGGGCGTAGGACAGCAGGACTTCCTGCGGATCACGCAGCAGAAAGCAGTGTGACAGCCCCGCCAGCCACTCCAGCGGGTCGTCGGGCAGTATGTGGTGCGTCATGTGCTTCTGGTAGAACACGCCACCGCTGAACGGGGTGCTGCAGGCCCGGATCACCCGTGCCGGATCGGTTTCATGGTGGGCGATAATAGCCTCGCGCATGGGGTGCTCAAGTCCGGTGCGGGCCAGATAGGCGGCGTAGAACGGTTCATCCCATACCCGGCTGTCCGGGCGGTTTTCCCAAGCACGCATCATGGCGGTAGACAGGTTGCGCGGCCCTGACCACATGGCGAAGACGGGATTCATGATCGGTGGCTCGTGGTGGCTGGCTGTTGTCATGAGGATGGAGGGCACTCGCGGGCAATCCAGTCTTTGTAGCACTGGCGGATGCGGTGAAAAACCGGACCGGGTCTGGCATCACCGATACAGCGGCCATCAATCTCGAATACCGGGGTCTGGGCACCGAACGTACCGGTCAAAAAAGCCTCGTCTGCACTCCAGGTTTCCAGCAGGGAGAAGTTTTTCTGGCAGACCGGGATGCCCTGTTCCCGGCAGATGTCGATCACCCTGGCGCGGGTAATCCCGTTCATGCAGTAATCCCCGGTTGAGGTCCAGACCTCGCCCTTGCGCACAATGAAGAAATTACAGGCATTGGTGGTATTCACGAATCCGAACGGGTCCAGCATCAGGGCTTCATCCGCTCCGGCCTTGAGCGCATGGACCAGGGCCAGAATGCAGTTGAGTTTGGAGTGTGAGTTGAGCTTGGCATCCTGGGTCAGCGGCAGCCCGCGGTGGTTCGGCACGGTATGCAGGCGGATGCCGCGCTCCAGTACCGACTCATCCGGCTTGCTGTGTTCGGCAATGATCACCAGGGTGGAGCCGAACAGGCTCAGGCGCGGGTCCTGAAACGGTTTCGCCTTGCGCCCGCGTGTCACCATCAGGCGCAGGTGAGCATCATGATGCATGTCGTTGGCATGGACAGTATCATACAGGGCGGTTGTCAGCTGTTCCCGACTTTTGCCAATATCCAGATCCAGCGCCAGGGCGGCCTCGTACAGGCGGTCGAGGTGATCCTCCAGAAAGGCCAGTTTGCCGTTATACAGGCGCAAGCCCTCCCAGATACCGTCTCCGAGCATGAAACCGGCGTCGTAAACCGAGACTTTGGCCTCCTGCTTCGGCAGCAGTTCACCATCAACGTAGATCAGCAGCTTGTCGTTGCGCGTATCGGCGCTGGCTTCATGGGTACTGCTGGCCATGGCTCAGCTGTCGGATTTTGTACTGTTGGTATCCCGTCCGGTATTGGCCACACTGGCCAGATTGCGGAAGGCGTCGATCCAGGGTTTGAAAGCGTCTGTGCCGCTCATGCCCGGACTGAGAATGCCGGTCTTGAAAAAGGCCATCGGGTCGTAGCCGACCATACCATCCTGCATGCGCTTGAGCATCTGGTCCATGATTTCGCGGTTGAATTCCTGTACATCCGGCAGCCCCATCAGACGGCGCAATTCTTCGGGTGACACATCGACGTCAATTTTAAGTTTCATGTGGCCATCCTCCATGGCTTGGATAGGTAACAATACCATTCTGCCACAATCCGAAACAAACACTACCGTTTCCATGGACACAAGGACTGAGTCTGCTCCAGACGGGCAGGCAATGCCGTTAAGTTAAGAGATTTAGCCACTTTGCCAGCTCACTCAAGTTATTGATTTGCGGTGTTTGTGGAGAGAAGCTTTTGCTTGAAACTCGCTCAATTCTTCTTAACTTAACGGCATTG
>Ga0116152_10000012_pt1 | contig 137505 bp, 118 predicted proteins | sample AD_UKC119_MetaG_FD_89894 | JGI IMG/M metagenome (GOLD analysis project Ga0116152, IMG submission 89894) | Active sludge microbial communities of municipal wastewater-treating anaerobic digesters from Hong Kong - AD_UKC119_MetaG | ecosystem: Engineered > Bioreactor > Anaerobic > Digestate...
CGCACAGCGGGGCATGCGTCGTACGGAGCCGCGAGTGTGAGTGAGCCGGGCCAGCGTATGCGGAATCCGGCGCGACGTGCGGGCGTATCGATTTGATCGGGTGCCATGCTTGCCCTGCAAGGCAAGCATGCTGGTGCAGCGCGACGCCGAGTGTGCGGACGCATCGTGATCGTGATTCGAGCCGTTCCATGCTTGAGCACTGCTTGAGAGGTGTGGCGCCCAGTGTTGCGAGTTGCAGGGTGGGCGCCTCCCGCAGGCGTCATGGGGGCCGCTGAAGCGGACGTCACGCCGCGGCCCAATCGCGACGCGAAACCAACATGGCGTCAGCGAGAGGCGCCCACCCCACGGATTGCCACGGCGTTTGGTGCGCGATGACACGCGTGCGAAGATCAACCCTGTTGTTCCGGCGTCCGCCGCGCGATCGTATCGTCGCGCCACCACCTCTGAAGAGGTGGGCCACCCGTCGGGAGGCGCCCACACTGTGGATTGACGCGATCGAGTGATGAAAGCCATGCCGGATATTCACCTCCAGGCCCCGCATATCCAGCTTGGCTTCTTCTGGCAGGATCGACCGCAGGAGGCGGCGTTTGCGGCGTGTCTGCGCTGGCTGATCGCGGACGGCTACGAACTCGCTGAGGTGACAGCGCTGCGAAGCGCTGACAATCGGTTACCACGATGTCAGAAGCCCGCCTGGTTGGACATTCCCGACGCGGAATACGGGACTTTCGAAGACCCGGATGCGGAGACGGTGTTGTCGTCTGTCGATTGGCTGCCGATCCACTGCCAACTGCGACCCACGGCGCCGTGGAATGTGCCCGTCCATCTGACCTACGCGTTGCTGTACGAAGAGGCCCTGAATCGCGGCGACGCGCATGCGATTGAGATTGCCGCGAGCGCGGCGAGCCTGAATCTGTTGCACACTGTGAGCATCGAGGAACTGTCGGCTGAGGGTGTATCCGAGGCGCGCCGGACACGGGCGTGGGAGCGTCGAACTTTTTGCGCTGTGTGCGAGGCGCTGGCGCCGACGTGTGCCGCTGACAACTGGGAGAATGCGCTGCAACCGCCCGCCTGGCTCGCGGAATTCGGGGATTCGCTCGATTTCAGCCATTTCTTTGTGTCGCAGACCTGTGCGGATATCGAACGGATCGAGGCGCTCGTTGGACCGATGAAAGCGTGGACCACGGAGCGGTTTGCCAACGGTCTCGTGATCAAGGGCGGGGCCGATATCGACGCCGACGATGTGGAGGGGGCGCATGTCGCGGAGTCGCTGCGAGAGGCGTTTCGCGGGTCGTGAGTTGGGCGGTCGCCTCCCGCAAGCGTTGAGCGCACTCCAGGATCATCGGACGCGCCTGGGCTGTCGCAATGTTTGAACAACAAGACGCCAGCGGGAGGCGTCCGCCCTACGGTTGGCGACCACCCACTTCCAAACACCACCCAGGCCGCATAGGTTTGTGTCAGTCGCTCATCGCCCCGACGTTTCGTCTGTTCACGTCCGGCGCCACTGACGTCATAGACGCGGCTCCATGACTGTGGCGGCTCGGGGCGATTGCGTCCTGAAGAACAACTCCGCTAAATGAGTCCGCACAACTGCAGGATGCCGATCAGAATCAGAAAGGGACCCGCGACAGTGATGAAGCCGCCAAACCTGCGACGCGCGAGTTCGAGCTTCTCGGGGTCCTTTGGATTGCGTGGAATAACGCCCTTGGCAACCAGCATGGCCAAGACAGCGCCGACAATCGGAATCAGGCCCTCCAGATTTTGGGGTTTCATTTCGGTCTATCCTCCGGCCCTGGTCGGTTTCCCCACCATGACATGATCGCCATGATGGATACAACCGCAGTCAGCGTTATTCCCGACACGACGAAGTAAGTCGCGCTGAGTCCGCCCGTCTCCCGGTATTCCCGATACCCGTGCATACCGATGGCCAGGAACGCACATGCGATCATCATGACCCAATGCCTGGGTGTGTACAGTTTGATCGATGGCTTCGACATTCGGTTGCTCCGGGTCGCGTTCGGTCCTGATCGTTTGGCAATCTTAAGCGAAAGTCGTGGGCCGGGGACGACGGTAACGGTTATTCGAGGAACGTCGCGAGCCATAACATTGCGCCGGTGTTGTAGGGCGGGCGCCTCCCGCTGAGCCTATGTTGTTCACGCGTTGCGAAATCGCCGGTATGTCGCGGCGGTTCAAACAGTCGCTTCACGCCAGCGGGAGGCGCCCACGCTGCGACATGCACGAGTGGCCCAGCTGTTCGAGGATGGAGGCGCGACGATGGGCGCGCGATGATGATGATTGATCGCATGACGCCCTGCGCGCGAACGTATCGTCGCGCCCCCACCATTGAAGTGGTGGGCCACCCGGCAGGTTGTTCACGCATTGCGAGAGCGCCGGTGTGTCACATTGGTTCAAACAGACGCTCGACGCTCGCGAGAGGCGGCCCACTCTACGGATTGCCACGGCGTTTGGCGCGCGACGACACGCGCGCGAAGATTACGTCTGTTGTTCCGGCGTCCGTCGCGCGATCGTATCGTCGCGCCCCCACCTCTGAAGAGGTGGGTTGCCCGGCGGGCGCCCTCGAATGGAGTCGGTTCGTGCACACGTTCGAGCGATCATGTCGAAACAAATGGCGACGGAAACGATCGGCCATTGCTCTAGCGAGCGCATTGCGCATCGCGTCGATGATCGCGATGCTGGTGGCGCCCCTCGCATGCATTCCGACTTACCTCGACGCCGGCGCCCTGGGCCTGGTGCTTCAACCCGCGACGACGAGCCCGGCGGGCGACTCTGTGGGCGAATCGAAGGCGATCTTCGAGTCCATCGAGGGCCGCGCGGGCCATCACGGCGTAACGGTTGTCGAACTGGCGAATCACGATCTCCTGGCGGCGTGGTATTCCTACGACGGATCGCATGAACTGGACGGGGCGTCGATCTTCACGGCAAAGCTGCCTGTCGATTCAGACGAGTGGACGACGCCGACGAAGATCGAAGGCCTGCCCGATCGATCCGCGAACCCGCTGCTGTTTGTCGATGGCAATTCGGTTCATCTGCTCTTCGCGCACGTACCGCAGTTGTGGTGGAGCGCCACGCTGATGCAGTGCGAATCAACGGATGGCGGCGCAACCTGGTCGGCGCCGCGCGACATCGGCGCCGGTCTCGGCGGCAATGTCCGCAATCCGCCGATCCGGCTCGACGATGGGTCATGGCTGCTTCCGGCGTATTCGGATTTCTGGCTGCACGGATTCCTGCTGCGCTCGGCGGACGCCGTCGAGTGGACGCGAGGGACGACGTGGATCGCCGAGGGCGACAACGCGCTGCTGCAGCCTGCGATCGCTCGATCGAATGACGCCGAGTCTCTTCTGATGGTCGCCCGCAATCGTGGCGGTCATCGCATCTATGCGTCGGCGTCGAATGACCTTGGCGTGAACTGGACTCGGCCCATTGAAACAGCCTTTCCCAACCCCGACAGCGCCGTCGCGCTTGCGTCGCTCAGTGATCACTCGCTGCTCATGGTTTTCAACGACAGCAGCGAGGATCGATCGCCGCTCGTTGCGATGTACTCAACGGACGGCGGCGAAACGTGGGGCGAACGCCGCGTGATCGCGGAAGGGGCGGGAGACTACAGCTATCCGACGATTATCGAAACGCAGGAACGCGGCGTGATGGTTTTCTATAGTGAGGATCGATCGCGGATTGTGTGGGTGGCGTTGTGAGTGGTTCTTCTGCGATGGTTGGGCGCTGCGGGAAGGGCTTCCCGCTGGGAGTGGGTGCGAGATGGGAATCTCGCACCAGCGATCTCGCGTGGTTAAAGCACAGGGTGGCAAGCGCCCAGTGGCGTGCGATTTCTAGAATTCCCTGCGTTCTTCGATGGCGGGAATGCACACGACGGGGCCTCGAACGACATCCAGCCCGTTCATCACATCGACGGCGCGATGGACGATCTTGTCGCGCGTGACGTGCGTTGTCGCCACAACGGGAACGCCGTCGTCGGCCGATCCCTCGGGCGCGTGCTGCACGAGCGACGCAATGCTGATGCCCTCGTCCGCCAGCACCTGGGCGATTCGGGCCATGCCGCCCGGACGATCGATCAGACCGACGCGGATGTAGTAGGCCGTCGCGTTCTCATCCGTCGGAATGATCTGCGCGGCGCCGGCGCCGTCGGCGTAGGGGCCCAGGCGCGTGAACGCCATCTGGGCGGCGCCGATGGCCACGTCGATGATGTCGGCGACGACGGCGCTTGCCGTCGGTCCACCGCCGGCGCCACGCCCATAGAGCAGGACGTGGCCGACGGCGTCACCGTAAAGGCTGACGGCGTTGAACGAACCATCGACTTTGGCAAGCGGATGCGATGACGGAATGAACGTGGGCCGCACGCTGAGCTGGACGCCCTGTTCAACGCGTTCGGCGACGGCGAGCAGCTTGCACGTATAACCGAGTTCACGTCCGGCGATCAGATCCGTCAGTTGCAGGTCCTGGATACCGTGGATCATCGGGATGTCGGCAAACCGCACGTTTTCTCCCATCGCGACGGAGGCGAGGATGGCGAGTTTGTGGGCGGCGTCGGTCCCGTCGATATCGAGCGTCGGATCGGCCTCGGCGTAGCCGAGCGACTGCGCCCTGGCAAGGGCGTCGGCGTAGGACGTCTGATGGTTGAGCATCTGCGTCAGGATGTAATTGCACGTGCCGTTGAGAATGCCGTAGACGGCCGTGATGTCGTTGGCGACGAGTCCCCGGCGGACGGCGTCGATGAGCGGAATGCCGCCGCAGACGGCGCCTTCAAATGCGATACAGACGCGGGCCTTACGCGCCGCCGAGAAGAGCTCCGCGCCATGTTCGGCGAGCAGCGCCTTGTTGGCCGTGACGACGTGTTTGCCGCCGGCGATTGCCGCCTCGACAACGCGCCGGGCCGTATCGACGCCTCCCATCAGTTCGCAGACGATCGATACGTTCGGATCGGCGATGGCCGCTTCCATCTCCGTCGTGATGATGGCGGGATCGATGGCGTCGCCTCGCGGCCGAGTCGCGTCGCGAACAACGACGTGGACGAGTTCCAGGGGGCCGCCGACCAGTCGACTGAAGCGATCGCGCTGTGTCGAAAGGCGCTGCGCGACCTGCGACCCAACGGCGCCGCAGCCAATGAGAGTGATGCCTGCCATAACGAATCCAACGGCGAACGAACGGGCCCAGGTGAGTTGGGCCTCGTGTATTTGACTCGGATTCGCGGCATGGGGGAGAGGGGCGCCGCGCGCGACAGTATTGCGAGCGGCAGAATCTGCGCGACGGGCCTCGCCCGGCGCCTGCATTAACCTTCTGTAGGGAAATGAGTTGTGGTGTGATTGCGGGGGTCAAGTTTGTCGTTACTTCGGCCGATAACTTTCGGAGCGTGGAAGTGGTTCCGCGTCTTGAGCGCCCTTCGCCGGGCGATGGATGAAGCATGGCCGAGACGCTGACATATCAACCGACGCTCTTTGACGAGGCGACGTCGATGATTCGCGGAGGCGTTTATCGCGTTGCCCGCGTCCCCTACGACGACAGCGAGACGGAGGACATCATCCTCGTGCGGCAGGCGCTGGAGCGATCCGGCGCCCCGACGACCTCGGACACGGCCGACGGTGTCATGGAGGATGACAGCGATCTGGCGCCGATCGAACGCGCCACAACGACAGTGGCGGCCGGCGCCACAGGTAGTAAAGGCGCGACTCGGCGACCTCCCCGGCGGATCGGCAACGGCACGCTCGTCTCGACGCGCGTGCAGTGGCGCCCGGGAGATCCCTTTGGTCAGGCTGCGCGGGCGCCGGCCCGCGGATTTCAGTGGACTCGAATGTTCCGATCGGCCTGCGTCACGGCGGGCAGCGGTCTGATTCTCGTGTGGCTGCTTCATCTGGCCTGAGGCGATCGCGCCGACAGGACCGCGCAGGAGGCGCGAATACATGGAACACGCATTTCTCGACGGCAAGCCCCTGGCGACGGAAGGCATCGACGCGGACGCCAGCGTCAGCAGTGTCGTCGAACGCGCCAAGACGATGCTGCTGGAAACGTACGGCGACTCGATCCTGCTCGAAGTCATCTGCGACGGCGAGGCGATCGACGCCGGACGGCTGGAAGAGACGCTTGCCGATCCTGTCTCGAAGTACGGTCGCCTGGAGTTTGTGTCGGGGAGTCGGCGTACCGTCGTCGTCGAGTCGCTCAGGGCGTCGAAGCGATCGATCAGTGACACGTTCGAGCTGGTGCGCGACGCCGCGAATCAGCTCAACGCAGGCAGCGTCGCCAGTGGGATGCAGCGACTGATCGACTGTGTTGAGATCTGGTCGCAGGCCCACGAGGCGATGATCAGCAGCGGTCATCTCCTCGAACTGGACATGGAAGAGCTGGTGATCGCCGACAAGCATGTCTTTGAATGGCTGCGGGAACCCGCGACGAAGCTGCGCGACATCCGCGACGCCATCGAATCGCGCGATCACGTCATGCTGGTGGATATCCTTCGCTACGAGATGGATGAGTTCCTCGAGGGCTGGGAGAAGATGCTCGAGGCCTACGCCGACTACGTTCAGGGCATGGGCGTCGCGGCGTAAGTCGCTGGGGCGGCCCGCTTTCCCGCTGTGTCAAAATTTTAGCATATTACTCACGTCGACGCGTATAATCCTGTCATATGGGCATGGACGATCGCGTCATTTTTCAAGGCAATCCAAAGCGCTGCGTTCTTGGCGCCGCCGTCGCCATCGCGGTATTGATGGTCGTGGACATCGCGCGCGGCGATCTGATTCGCACAAAGAAGGGCCAGACGATCGAATGCGAGGTCGTCGAGGATCTGGGCAAGGCGCTGCGACTGCGCACACGTCTTGGGGTCGTCGACCTGCCGAAGGACGAGATCGACAAGCGAAAGACGCGCAAGTCCCCGTGGGAGGAATACCGCGAACGCCGGAAGAAATGCGACAAGACGGCGGACGCGCACTACGCCCTCGCCATGTGGTGTGACGAGCGGGACCTGGGGCCCGAGCGATCAGACGAGCTTGATCACGCCCTGGAGCTGGATCCGAACCACGCGGCGACGCGGGCGGCGCTGGGCTTCGAAAAAGAGGATTCCGGCGCGTGGGTGCGTAAGGCCTCCGGCAACGCCCCGAACCCGGACGACATCGCGGCGGATCGTCAGGCGGCGAAGGAAGAACGCCTCGTCCGAAAGATCATCTCAGAGTGGTTCGTGAAGATCCGGGCGATCCATGACGCGCGGATGTCACCCAAACGCGGTCCCGTCAATCGGAAGAAGTTCAAAGACGCGCGAGAGAACATTCTGAAGATTCGCGATCCGCTCGCGATCCCCGCGCTGACCGGCGTTCTCAGCGCCGGGAACAAGGCCTCGCGCCTGGTGCTGATCGAATCGCTGGCGCAGTTCCCGGATGATGACGCGACGATGAATCTCATCGTGATGTCGATCCTCGATCCGTCGAAGCAGGTGCGTCGCGCGGCGGCGCAGGAACTGGCGCGACGCGATGACCCGCGGGTCATCGATCGACTGCAGGACGCGCTGTACAGCGAGGAGGAGGGCATTCTCCGGCACTCGGCGACGGCCCTGGGCGTCCTTCGGGCCGTGGAAGTCACGCCCAATCTGATCGAGCAGTTGTCGACGGAGGTTCCGGGCATCGTGCGGCATTCGCGGGCCGTCTATCTGGGCGATATCTACGGCACCTTTGGCGGCCGCGCCCGCATCGTCCACGGCGGCTATCTCGTCGGCTACAGCCCCGGATCGATCGGCGTGTTGGGCCCCGGTTCCTGGGTCGGGACGGAGACGTACTACGAGCGAACCATGGTGTCGGTCTATCGAACGGAAGTTCAGGAAGCGCTGATCGCGATCTCTGGAGAGAACTTCGGCTTCGATCGACACAAGTGGATCGACTGGTGGGAATCGAACAAACCCCGCAGATGATCCGCCTCGCGAACGACGCTGATCGGGCGTATTGCGGCGACAAGCTCTTATCGGACATAATGTTGCGGCTGACACAGGCCGGGCGTCGGCTTCGGGGAAATGCCGACGGCGTCGTTCGTGTCGTTGATTGGCAAACCACTTCCGCCCGCTAAAATGCGTGTAAATTGGGTGTTGTGGGGTAATTGTCCCATCGGCGGCGCCTGATTCGTTGGATCAGAAGTTTCATGACGCGTGAGTCCCGCCGTCAGGGCGGACGGGACGCTGGTTGGCGGCGTGGACCGTCGGTGGTCGGCGTATTGCGCGTCAGCAGGATCGGTTCGTGCGACTGCGGCGTTCGCGTACGCCGCGGCAACGCGTTCATTGATGGAATGAGGTCGCGCAGTCGGCCTGTCCGTTGAACGGAAGCGCGTCACGGCGTCAGTCAGTTAAGGAGTATCCGCGTGCCACGGAAGAAAATTGAGCTGAAGAACACGATCGAGTCGCTGGCGATTCTCGATCACGACGGAAAAGTGGATAAGAAGCTGGAGCCGAAGCTCTCGAAGGAGGAGCTTCTGTCGCTCTTTCGAGGCATGCTCCTTGCTCGTCGATATGACGAGCGGATGCTGCGACTGCAGCGGCAGGGTCGTATCGGCACGTACGGTCCCGCGCTGGGGCAGGAAGCGGCGTCGCTCGGACCGGCCTTTGCGATCACGAAGGACGACTGGTTCGTCCCGTCGTTCCGCGAGCCGGCCGGCATGCTGTGGCGTGGCTGGCCGATGTCGCGGCTGATGCTCTGGTGGGGCGGCAACGAGATTGGCGCGACCCCGTTGGACGACATGAACGACATGCCGATCTGCGTGCCCGTGTCGTCACAGATTCAGTACGGCGCCGGCATCGCCTGGGGCCTGAAGCTGGATGGAAACAAGCAGGTCGCGCTGGCATTCGTCGGCGATGGCGGAACGAGCGAAGGCGACTTCCACGAGGGCGTGAACTGTGCGGCGGCGTTCAATCTGCCGATGGTGATCGTCGTCCAGAACAATCAGTGGGCGATTTCGCTTCCGCGCCGGAAACAGACGGCCTCCGAGACGATCGCCCAGAAGGCGCTCGCCTACGGCATGAACGGCATTCAGGCGGATGGAAATGACATCCTTGCGATGATCGCGGCGACGCGCGAGGCCGTCGATCGGGCGCGCAGCGGCGGTGGTCCCACGCTGATCGAGGCCGTGACCTATCGGCTCGGCGTCCACACGACAGCGGACGATCCGAAGAAGTATCGCACGGAAGAAGAGGTCGAGGCGTGGCGATGCAAGGACCCGCTCGATCGCTTCTGGAAGTACGTGCAGGAAAAGGGCGTGCTGAACGAGAAGGCGCGCGAGGCGATGGAAGAGGAAATCGCCGCGGAGATTTCGGCCGCCGTCGAGAAGTCGGAAACCTACGAGGCGGACATCATGGAGCCGTTCGATCACTGCTTCGAAAAGATGACGCCGGCCCTGAAGCGACAGCGGGCGGAGTTCGAAGCCTATCTGTCGAATGGTGGAAGCAACGGATCGCCGCACGCCGCGTCGAGCGCGATCTCCCAGGTCCACTGACTCACGACGGCGCAAACCGCGATAACACGAAATCAACAGACATACTGCGATTCATAGATCGAGACGGGACGAAACCTCATGGCAATGTTGACAATGGCGAAGGCGCTCAACCTCGCCCTCAGAGAAGCGCTGCAGGAAGATGAAAAGTCGATCATCCTCGGACAGGATGTCGGCTACGACGAAGGTGTCTTCCGAATCACGGAAGGCCTGCTCAGGGAGTTCGGCGAGGAACGCGTCGTGGACTTCCCCGTCGCGGAGTCGGCGATCGTCGGCATGGCCGTCGGTCTCTGCATCGCCGGCTACAAGCCGATCGCCGAGATGCAGTTCTCCGGCTTCGGCTACCACGGCTTCCACCAGGTCGAGAGCCACGTGTCGCGGCTTCGCAATCGTACGCGGGCTCGATTCACCTGTCCGATGGTGATCCGCATGCCCTACGGCGGCGGCATCCGAGCGATCGAACACCACAGTGAGAGCCGCGAGGCGATCTGGGCGCACCTGCCCGGGCTGAAGGTCGTCATCCCGTCGGGACCGCGAAACGCGCGGGCCCTGCTGCGGGCGTCGATCATGGATCCGGATCCCGTCATGTTCTACGAGCCGAAGGCGAGCTATCGCGCGTTCCGCGAGGAAGTGCCGGAGGCCCCCGAAACGATGGAGATCGGCAAGGCGCAGATCGTTCGCGCCGGCGGCGATGTGACGATCATTTCGTATGGCGCGTCGATGCGGCCGGTCCTGGAAGCGGCGGAAGAGCTGGAAGAGGATCACAACGTCAACGCAGAGGTCATCGACCTGCTCAGCCTGGTCCCGCTGGATCGTGAGACGATCAACGCCTCGATCCGCAAGACGGGGCGGTGTGTCGTCGTCCACGAGGCGCCGCGGCATTGCGGACCGGCGGCGGAGATCATCGCGGGCATTGTCGAGGACAGCCTGCTCTTCCTGGAGGCGCCGATCGAGCGCGTCACGGGCTACGATCTCGTACTGCCGTTCTTCAACAACGAGCTGCCGTACATGCCGGACGTGAAGAAGGTCGTGTCGGCGACGCGGAAGGTGATGAGCTTCTGACGGACCGCGGAAACGCCAAAACGCTGAAAAGTCAAAACGCCGAAATTCCGGTCGGGTGGGCGTCGTTTGCCCTGCCGGCTGGCCGTGATCAGGGCGTTTCGAAGGTGCGGCGGGTGAAACCCGCCCTACAATGGTGATTGAAGATGGGGACGCGCTAGTGGTCCCGGGAACATACGCGCATAAGGGCGAATGATGTCGAAAGAATTCAAACTTCCGGATCTGGGTGAGGGGATTCACGAGGCCCAGGTCGTGAACGTGATGATCAGCGAAGGCGACGAAGTCGCTGAAGACCAGATGGTCATGGAGGTCGAGACGGACAAGGCGTCCGTCGAGCTGCCCGTGCCCTACGCCGGCAAGATCACGGCGCTGAATGTGAAGCAGGGCGATACCGTCAAAGTCGGCCAGGTGCTGCTCGTCGTCGGTGGCGACGGCGCTGCGGCGCCCGCCAGGCCGGCCGCCGCCGAAGCCCCCGCCCCGAAGGCGGTCTCCGCGCCGGCCGCGGCCGTCGCCAGCGCCAGCGCATCCTCGACGCCACCGCCCGTCACGCCGACGGCTGTCGCCGAGGCGCCCAGCTATCACGACGACGGACCCATCCCCGCGGCGCCGGCCGTGCGACGCCTCGCGCGGGAGAACAATGTCGATCTGCGACACGTCAACGGCACCGGCTCCGGTGGTCGCATCCTGAAGGAAGATGTCGAGCGATTCGTCCTGACGGGCGCGTCGGGTCGAGTCGCCGCCCAGAGCGCACCGGCCGCCGCCCCCAGCGGGATGTCCGCGGGCGCCCCGGCGTCGCTGGCGCCCGTGGCGGGTGGCGAAGCGCTGCCGGACTTCTCGCAGTGGGGCCCCGTGAGGCGGGAGGCCGTGCCGCAGATTCGCAAGGCGATTTCGCGACAGATGGTCAAGGCGTGGACGCTGCCGCGCGTCACGCATGGCGACGAGGCGGACGTGACGGATCTCGAGGCCTTCCGCAAGGAGCACGGCGCCGTCATGGCGCAGCAGGGCGCCAAGCTGACGATCACGACGTTCATCGTCAAGGCCGTCGCCGGCGCGCTGCGACAGATGCCCGTGTTCAACTCCTCCTTCGATGAGGCGGCGGGTGAGATTATCTACAAGGACTACGTACACATCGGCATGGCCGTCGATACCGATCGCGGTCTGATGGTGCCCGTCCTTCGCGACGCGGATCGCAAGGGCCTGATGACGATCTCCAAGGAAATGAAGGAGATCTCCGAGAAGGCCCGCGAGTTCAAGCTGCCGATCGAAGGCATGCGCGGCGGCACGTTTACCGTGACGAACGTCGGTTCGCTGGGCGGCACGTTCAGCACGCCGATGATCAACTATCCGGAAGTGGCGATCCTCGGCATGGGTAAGATGCAGGAGAAGCCCGTCGTGAAGGACGGCCAGATCGTCGTCCGCAAGATGATGCCGCTGTTCCTGTCCTTCGACCATCGCGTGGTCGATGGGGCGGATGGCGCCCGCTTCACGCGGATGATCATCGACTTCCTGGAGAACCCGCTGAACCTGCTGCTGGCGTCGTAAGACGGCGGCTGCACGATAAAATTCGAGTGACAAATGAACGGCACGCCCATTGGGGCGTGCCGTTTTTCTTGCGCGAGGGTCGCGCAGTTCGGCGTGGCGGGAAGGAATTCCCGCGCGGCTTGGGCGCCAGACGGGAATCTGGCGCCAGCGGCGACTGAGCAGGCCCGGAGTGTTGGCGCGTTCTTTCGCCCCGAATGGGGCGACAGATCGTAGCCACGGGTGGAGCGAATGCCGCGCATGCGGCGTGAGCGCAATCCGTGGTGCGAGATACATCAAGCGTTGTGACCGCCCCGCAAGGGGCGGAGGAAGCACATTGGGTTGCGTGCGATTCGAGTTCGCGCGCCTCCGCCGCCCCGTTGGGGCGGGACTATTGCCACGACTGTCTTCCACGGGTTGCGCTCGGCCCTTCGGGCCTTCGCTTCACCCGTGGCTATGATCCCTGACCCCTGTCGGGGTCAGTGACGCAATCAACTCTCAACGTGGCGAGGTTTCCGTCGCATGCGGATTGCCACTGTGGCGGGTCGGCTGGCCGCTCGGGGAGTGGTAGAATTGTGAAATGGCCGACAGGAATCCGCTGATCCAGTTCGAGCTGACACCGATCGACGAGGTCATGCCATGGGAACTGCACGGCGTCAAATCCCTTCACTGGTATGGGCTGACACGCGGTTGGTACAACATCCGGTGTGGGGACGCGGACCTGTATCGAACGAACGATGCGCTGATGAAGGCGCGGCCGGAATGGAACAAGGAAGGGCCATTCGTTGTGTACACAGTTGCCCGTCTGCACATGGACTTGCTGCACATCCTGCCTCACGTTCTGAATCCCGTTCCATCCGACGTCGTGGACTACGTGCGCACGATCGTCGATGAGCGGGCCTTTTGGCGGCGGATCCTGGAACGTTGGCACGGTCCCGATGCCGCTCTCGCATCGCTGGCGATAGAGTGGCGTCGCGCCCAGGGGTTGGTCACGGGATACGATCGGACAATGCCAACAGTTCGAATCTGGACGGAAGAGGACACTGTCACAATTCGCTGGTTCAATGACTGCGGTATCGAACCGGAGACGGGGTTGCCGTGGAACGCAATTGAAGACGGTGAGTATTCACTATCGAAGTCGGAGTTCATCTCGGAGGTTCGCCAGTTTCATGAGCGGCTGATGTCGGAGATGGCGGGGCGTGTCGAAGCGGTCGTCGCGGGATGTCTGCCCGACGACGTGGAGGTTGATATCGACAATCTCCTGATCGAGCAGCGGCGGGAGCGGCCGAATGCGCTGGATCGAGCGTTGGCGACTCCGGTCAATGAGAACTGGGATATCATTCGCAAATGGCTCTGCGCGTTGCTCGAGTAGGCCTATCCGTTGATTTGAGAGTAGTGATGTGCCGTCCCTTCAGGACTGATACTCAGGAGGGGGGACGCATTCCCAGGGTTGCGCTTCGACCGCTTCGCGGTCTTTGCTGACCCTGGGCTACCGTATGTCACCCCTTTGGGGTTCAAAGTCAGCGTGAGCCGAGGAAGAATGTGCCAAATGTCCGCAGCAGCACAACCAGATCCAATTCGAGCGATGTGTGCTTGATGTAGTACAGATCGAGCTGGAGCTTCCGGCGGGCGTCGGCGATTGTGGCGCCGTAGGAGAAGTTGATCTGGGCCCAGCCCGTCAGGCCCGGCTTGATCAGGTGCCGTTCGTCGTAGAACGGAATCACATTCGACAGGGGACCGGCGAATTCGGGGCGCTCGGGGCGGGGGCCCACGACGCTCATTTCACCTTTCAGGATATTCCATAGCTGCGGCAACTCGTCGATGCGGCTCTTTCGCAGGAAGCGGCCGATTCGTGTGACGCGCGGGTCGTTCGGCTGACACCAGGCCATGCCGTCGGCCTCGGCGTCGCAGCGCATCGTGCGGAACTTGTAGAGCGTGAACGGGACGCCGGCCTTGCCGACGCGCGTCTGCGAGTAAAGCACGGGACCGCCTTCGCGAACCTTGATGACCAGGGCCGTCAGCAGCATCAGCGGCCACGTCGTGAGCAGACCGAAGAAGGAGACAGTGAAGTCGAAGACGCGCTTGGCGAAGGCGTGCTCGCGGCGCTGTCCCTTCAGGTCGGCGGCGAGAAACCACTGCGGCGTGATGTGCGAGACGGGCACTTCGCCGTAGGTGCTTTCGAAGAATGTGGTTTCGTCCGTCACGCGGCAGCCGAGTCGGAGGCAGGCCATCGCGGCGCGGACGTAGGTCGAGTTGTGTGTGTCGGGGTTGGCGACGACGACTTCGCTGACGGCGTGTTCCCGGCAGAGGCGTTCGACGTCGGCGATGTCACCGATGATCGGAATATCCCGGCAGTTGGCGTCCTTCGCGTCGCCATTCGTGCGAACGACGCCGACAAGGCGATAGCCCGGCACGGCGTCGCGTCGGACGGATCGGATGATCGTGCCCGTCAGGGCGCCCTGGCCGATGACGAGCAGTCCGCGGCGGACATCCCGCACGGCCTGGTGCGCCAGCAGGCGAATCGTCGAGGAGACGAGCAGGAAGAACATCGTTCCGGTCGCAATCGACCGGCGGCTGATCGGGGAATACATGAACAGGTGCATGACGACCCACATCGCCGTCATGGCGGCGAGGACCGTCAGGAGGGCGCGAGCGACGATGCGCGAGCGGCTCCAGAGGGTTTCCGTGTCGTAGAGACCGAACATGTTGCCGGCGAGGATGATGGACGTGGCGAGAACGACACCGGCAACGGCGATCGAGTATTCACTCATGGCCGTGATGGCCGGTTCCCACCAGACGAAGAGCTGATGGCCGAGGACGACGCCGATCGCGGCGATGATGACGTCCATCGTGATCCAGGCGAATCGCGGCAGGTGCAGCAGGCATCGGCCGAGCAGGGCGGAGCGCGGGATAAGCCCCTTCGTTTCGTGCGCCGGGGCGTCGGGGATCCGTGGCTCCGGCGGCAGGATGCGATCAGTCGTCGACGTGGGTCGGACGGCGATGTCGATCGGAAACGATGAGGTGTGAGTCGTCACGCGCAGCGATGCTCCAATGGCAGTCACTGTTCGTATCGGACGAACAGTGTCACGATGTGAGCACGCTTCCGCGTATTTCAACGGAGCCCGGCGCGCGGCGGATTTTCAACGTCGATGTCGCGCGGTTTCTGCGCGATTCCGGCCGAAACTGCGCGATATCGCGAATAGCGCGGCGCCATGCGCGATGTCGTTGGAATGGGCGCGTGTTGGGGCAAGTGGATGGCGCGCGGGCTCCGATATTCCCTATGGCGATGTTGCGCGGAGATGTTGTGATCTCCTGCGCTGACGGCGACAGTGACCTTCGACGCTTTGCGGGAGCCAACAGAATGCGTCTCGACATGACCGGCGATGTTCGTCCGCGCGATTGCCTGCGCATGGGGCTGGCCGCGCTCATGTGCGCGGGATTCCTGGGCGCCTGCGAGCATCCGCAACGCGAGCACTACCAGACGGCCGATCGAACGACGCCCGTCGATGTTACGCCGGCGGACCTGGGCATCCCGGCGATGTCATCCGTTGGCGTGAAAGTGCTGTCGGGCGAGGCGTCGCCCGGACGTTTTCCCGCCGCCATCTGCATCGCGCGAATTGTCGCGCGAACCGACGCCGGCGGCGGCAGTCGGCATGTGCGCGTCGCGGATTTCTCGGCGCATCACAAGGTCTTCTGGAACCAGCTCTTTGATGAGCAGGCGGAAGTGCGCGAAGTGATCTTTCTGACGACGGGCGGGCTCGATCCTCGCGGTTACGATCGACAGGCCGTCCTGGACGCCGCGAAGCTGCGCGGCGCCGAACTGTGCATTCTCTACGCGCGCATCGATTCGCGCGAGGCGGACGCCGAGTACATCGGCGCCCTGTGGGACACGCGCGTGATGAAGCCGCTGCTGGCGATGCGATCCGTCGGTGTTCTGCCCGCGGACCTGGCGGTCGAGCTGGCGGCGGAAAAGGGCGAAGACGAGGCGCCGATGGATCCGTCGGTCCGTGAGGCGGATTTCCGGGCGGAACAGGATTTCCGTCGCATGGCGCGCGACGCCGTGTGGGACATCGTCGAAAAGGACATGGGGGCGACGGGCGACGAAAAGAACCCGTGGAAGGGATACGTCCCGCCGCGGGATCGGCCCTGGCAGGGGCTTCGGGACCTGTGGGGCGGTTGAGCGCCGAAACGTCGAAATCTCAAAATTCAGAAAAGTCAAAATGATCGCACGGATGGCGCTTCGCCAGCCGTCTGCGCCGGGTGGCATGCCTGCCCTGCAAGGCAAGCATGCGGCTGCGAGCATGCCCGCATTTTCATTCCCGAGACGCGTAGGGCGGGTTTCACCCGCCGCCTGGCTCGAGCCGTGATTGCTGCAGACTCGTAGGGCGGGTTCCACCCGCCTCTTGTCGGGTGGCGCGCTTGCCCTGCAAGGCGAGACTATCCGGCAATTGTGCCGCCCTTTCAGGGCTAATATCGAGAGGAAACGCAAACCCAGGGCTGCACTTCGACCGCTTTGCGGTCTTCGTTTGCCTTGGGCTGTCTTGTTTCGCTCTTTCAGAGCGTTCATTCTTCCAGCAAACACGGGTGTTTCTTCGCGGATCGTCTGTGTTCCCTCACGGCTTGAATTCCCGGACAGTCTTGCCCAACAAGGCAAGCATGCGGCTGCGGCCAAGGCCTCATTTTCATTCCCAGATAGAGAGCAATGCGATTGTGTCGTCCTGGAACGATATCGCTCTGGTGCGTTGTGAGCGATCCGGGAGGGATCAGGTAGAAGCAGGCCCCGTCTCAACGGGGGGAAGATGCTGACACGTCGAAACAGCGAAATTCAAGAACGTCAAAACGACTGCATGGATGGCGCTTCGCGAGCCGTCTGCGGATGTTGGAGAGTGGCCCGCATTGCTTCGGATGCGCCGTCCGCTCGGGCACTGAAACCCGGGTACAATCCGGGCATGTGGACGCTTTGGTTTCCGGAACTGCGGCACTATCCGAACGCGCACGAAAGACGAGCATTGATCCGGCGATGGGAGGCCCGGAGAAAGCCGCCATCGCGACGTTTGCTCCTGTTTCTGGCCGTGTTCGTGGCGACGCCCACCATGACCATTCCGCTCTTCATGCTTGATAAGCGCCTTCACGCGTTTGGGCTGTTTATCTGGTTTGCGATCGTGTATTCGATCGGATTCGCGGTCCGTGTCCTGTTCTTCCAGATCGGCGGCCGACGATTCCGGGCGTTCATCCGCAACGACCTGCTCAGCCAGCGGATCTGCTGGCGCTGCGGCTACGACCTGACGGGTAATGAGACGGGGCGCTGCAGTGAGTGCGGTCAGACCGGCGTGAACATCGTCGCCGAGTATTGACCCTCGCTGCCGGACCTTCGCGACTTTCGACTTCCGCGCCGCAGGTGGTATAGTCCCCGCCCATGTCGTCGCAACATTCGCGGTTCGTGGGGTCCGCTCGCATCCTGGCCATCTGCACGCTCTGCTCCCGCGTGACGGGGCTGGTCCGCGACATGGTCATGAACCGTGTCTTCGGGCAGGGCTGGGTCCAGGACGCGTTCAACTACGGCTTCATCATCCCCAATCTCTTTCGACGACTCTTCGGCGAAGGCGCCCTCTCGGCGGTCTTTGTGCCCGTCTTCACGCGCGTCCTGGATCAGGAGGGGCGTCCCGCCGCCTGGGTGCTGCTGGGGCGCATCACGGGGCTCATGGCGCTCGCGCTCAGCGTCGTCGTCCTCGTGCTGGAAGGCGTGGCCTTCGCCATCGCGACGTTTTCAACGGATGTCAGCCATCTGCACCTCGGCCTGACGGCGGTCATGGCGCCCTTCATGATGGGCGTCTGCGTCGTCGCGCTGTTCTCGAGCATTCTCAACTGCGTGCATCATTTCACGGTTCCCGCACTGCTGCCGATTGTGCTGAACGGGATGATCGTCGTCGGCGCCGTCGTCGTCGGGCCGATGCTGGGGGACAAGCTGGAGGAGCAGGTCTACGGCGTCGGTTACTGCGTGCTGGCCGCGAGCGTCATTCAGCTCGCCATGATCCTGCCGGTCCTTCGGCGCCACGGTGTCCGTTTCAGGCTGTCGCTCGATCGATCGCATCCGGATGTGCGGAAGATCCTTTCCATGTTTATTCCCGTCGTGCTGGGCCAGGGCGTGCTGCTGTTCAACGCGTTCTTTGATACCCAGATCTGCACCTCGCTGACGCGGGCGCCGAACGGGGCGGCGACATTCTCGTTCATGGGTCGCGAAGTCGCCTATCCGCTTGAGAGCGGGGCCCTGTCGGCAATGAACAATGCGGCCCGGCTCTACCAGTTCCCGCTCGGCGTGCTGGCGATTTCCCTGGCGACGGCCGCATTCCCCATGTTCAGCCTGTTTGCGTCGCGCAAGGATTTTGAGGGCCTGCGCCGATCCGTGGCGCACGCGCTGCGGCTGGCGATCTTCGTCGGGGCGCCGTCGGGGCTGATGCTGATCATCCTGGGCAGACCCATCGTGTCGCTGCTGTTTGAGGGTGGCCGTTTCGACGCGGCGGATACTCAGCGCGCCGCGGACATCCTCGTCTGGTATGGCGCCGGCATGACGGCGTATTGCTGCCAGCACATCCTGCTGCGGGGCTTCTACAGCCTCGGCGATGTCATCACGCCCATGAAGGTGAGCTGCGTGCTCGTCGTCGTGAATCTCATCACGACGATGTCGCTCATCTGGTTCGTGCAGGAACGCATCTTCGGTATCAGCACGGCCCTCGTGTCGTTCCTGCATGTCTGCGCGACGGTCTATCTGCTTCGTGCGCGACTGGGCGGCCGGATGGGGGCGCGGAAGATCGCGGCCTCGGCGGCGCGGACTGTCATCGCGACGGCGGCGGCCGGCGTCAGCGCCTGGTGGGTCTGCGGCTGGCTGTCGGGAATGTCGTTCGACGGGCTGGCGGCGTCCGTTCACGGCGCCGTCACGCCGATTTTCCACAGCGTGACGCTTGCGTCGATCGCCCGCACAACGCATCAGGCGATTGTCGTCTTCGGCTCGCTCGGGCTCGCCATCGCCGCCTTCTTCGTCGTGGGGCTCGCGCTGCGGATGGAGGAGTTCGGCTGGCTCTTCAAGCGAGAGGCGAAGCCCGCCTCGGCGTAGTCATCTGTTGGCGACCGCACAGCGTTCGTGTGTGCCTGCACGGCGGCAATCTCGATCAAGTCGATTGAATCCTGATTTCGGGCCCGGGCGACGGTCCCTCTCGACTGGCACGCCGATTGCATTTCTTTACGGGCGTGAGCAATTGCAAGTGAATGAAACCTCCCGCGGGTTCGCCCGCGATATGCGACGGCTGACCTGATTCAGCCCTCGGCCGGCGCGTGGCGCGCAGGGAAGCGCAGCGCGTCGGGCGACCCAAACTCCTACTTCCCCTAATCCCTGCTTCCCGCGCCCGCCCGTTGGACCCCGGTCCGACAGGCGGGCGCATCTCTTTTGCCCATCCGGCCTTTCATGACCTCGGCGCCCGATGCGGTATAATCCCCACTGTGACCACACTGGACGCCATTACCGTTGATCTGGAATCCCTGACGCTGCCGACGGACCTGCGAGGGCTCTTTGCCCAGGCGGGCCCCATCGAGCTGGAAATCGGCTGCGGCAAGGGAACGTTTCTGCTGCGCCAGGCAAAGGCCCATCCGGATCGGAACTTCCTGGGCATCGAGTGGGCGAACAAGATTTACAAATACGCCGCCGATCGCATGCGGCGCTGGGGGCTGAAGAACGTTCGCGTGATGCGGACGGACGCCCGGCACTTCGTGATCCATCAGCTCGCGGCGGACAGCCTCGACGCCCTGCACATTTACCATCCGGATCCGTGGCCAAAGAAGCGACATCATCGGCGGCGCCTGATTCAGCCGTCGTTCATCGAGGCGGCGATCCGGGCGATGAAGCCGGGGGCGCGGCTGGCGATTCAGACGGATCACGCCGAGTACTTCGAACAGATCGAGGAAGTGACGCGCGCGTTTCCGCAGTTGAAACCCATTGACTGGGCCGATGAGAACTTCGGCATCGTGGGTGAAGACATCAAGACGAACTTCGAGATCAAGTACGAACGCGAGGGGCGGGACTTCCATCGCCTGGCGTTTCGGATTGAGAAGGACGGCCACTGAAATTTTCAAATTTGAAAACGTTAACACGTCAAAATGTTGGGCACCGTTGGCGTTTTCTCTTGGTCGCACTGCTCCAGGGCAGTGGCACATTTTGACAACTGACTGACGGATGATGCGGAACCTGGCGACGAATTTTGTGATCGCGTTGATACGGGTGTATCAATATGCCATACGACCGCTGCTGCACGGCAGCTGTCGGTACGTTCCGTCGTGCAGTGAGTACGCCATCGAGGCCGTCCGCCGCTACGGGGCGTGGCGCGGCGGCTGGCTGGGGCTGCGGCGGATCGGTCGTTGCCATCCCTTCGGCGGCAGCGGGTACGACCCGGTTCCGTAGCGCCGGGGGGCGGATCGTCGCCTGAGCCTGTTGGCGAGGGACGGAATCTCCATCCACAAGCATCCAGATCGCGCCTGTCGGGGCGGGCCCCGGCGCGGACATTCCCGGAAAGTGACATCATGCGAACACGGAATCTGATTCTCGCGGCCGTCCTGTGGGCGTCGTCGTCGGTCATGGCCGCCGACATGCCGGACGCGCCGGATTTCAAGCGGACAGTGAACTACGTCTCCTGGTACAAGGGCGAACTGCCGGATGTCTCCGACAGTGACAACGCCTACGAGGCCTACGCCGAATTCATGCCGGAGGTGGAGGGTTCCAGCGTCGATCCGTCGGCCTGGCCGCATTTCTTCGGCATGCTCTCGACGCCGGACCACGAACGGGCGGCGGCGGGGATGTCGGCGCCCGGAAGCGAAGGCGCATGGCCGCCGGGCCCCGGGCCCTGGCGACCCGCCTTTCATCAGGGCTGGAACGGCTCCTACGACTCGACGCGCGAGGTGCTGAAGCAGTTCCGCGAGGCGGCGAAGCGCGAGGCGCTGGTCGCGCCCGTCAAACTGTCGGGCGATGGAAAGAGCGGTCGGCTAGTGTCGCTTCGACATCCATATCTGCGATATCAGCGGGAGTGCGCGCTGGGGCTGCTCGAAGGGGCGTGGCAGCTTACGGACGGCAGGCTCTCGATCAATCGCATGCGGTCGGCGATCGACACGAACCTGCGCACGGCGAACCAGATGCGCGGGGCGATGAGCGTTGAGGAGCAGGCGGCGGCGAACACGATTCGCCTGGAGACATACGCCAACATTCGCTGGGCCTTCGCGCTGGGGCTGTTGAACGAGGAGAACGCCGGGAAGGTCGCGAAGCTGCTGCGGAAGATCGACGGCGACGAGATCGACTGCACACCGGCCGTTGCGGGCGAGTGCGCCAAGTGGCTTGATGGACTTCAGTACATCTTCAGCCCGTTCAGCGGCGGCAAGGGAGACTTCAACGGGAATCGCTATCGCGAGATCACGGGCCAGACGATGGGCGGCGGCAATCGCTTCGGCATCGGCGCCCGGCTGGAAACGGATCCCGTCGGATCCGGCGCGGCGATTCGTGACGCGTATGAGGAGATCGCGCGGAAGTACATGGGGCGGTTCACGACGGAGAAGGCCGGTGAGATCCGGCAGGCCTTCGATCGAGCGGCCAATGCGACGAATCTGAACAAGGGCCTGCTGCTGGCCGGTAGCTACGGATTGACGGGGCTCTACCAGAGCGCGGGTCGCGCCGAGTGCGAACGCCGCGGGGCGATCCTGCTGGCCGAGCTGTACGCCTACAAGGCGAAACATCAGAAGTGGCCCAAGGCGCTGTCGGACCTGGGGGACAAGGCGCTGTCGGGCGTCGGCGAGGACAACTGCAGCGGCGACCAGTTCAAGTATGTCGTGCTCGGGGAGGAACCCTTCCTGTATGGCGTGGGCCCCAACGGCGCGGATGACGGTGGCGGCGGCGACGACATCCTGTTGTGGCCGATTCAGGATTCGAAGCTGTGGATCGCGTCGTGCGCGATGAACGCGATGCCCGAGAGTGAGCTGACGAAGCTGTCGGATGTGAAGGCCGACCTGAAGGACAAGATCATCGTGATCGAGGTGGAGGTGAAGGGCGTCGCCAACGAGATCAACAAGGATCGCGGCCGGCTGCATCGCGTGAACCTGAAGGGGCAGGGGACGTCGCAGGAGCTGATCTACTACGAAGCGCTCCAGCAGGAATTGAAGCCGCACCAGGAGTTCGTCGTCGGTCGCAGTTTCCGCCTCCGCGTGAAGGTCGGCGAGCTGAACGGCTCGATCAAGCTGTTTGTCGAGAAGGCGGAAGACATCGCGCCCGCGTTCTAATGCCGGGTGGCCCACCCTCTTCCTGAGGGTGGGGTCACGACGATAAGGCGCGCGAGGGACGTACGAATTTCCGGAACCGGGGTGGCCCACCCTCTCCGAGGGTGGGGGCGCGACGATAAGACGCGCGAGGGACGTACGAATCTCCAGAAGGCTACGCCGGCGAGTGGTCGAGTCGCCGAAGGCTCTCGTGACCTTGGGGCCTGAACATCGAATCTCGCTCCGAGTTTTCCGATCATCGAGACCGCCACCGCTGAAGCGATGGGCTACCCAACCGGCGCGGGTGGCCCACCCTCTTCCTGAGGGTGGGGTCACGATGATAAGGCGCGCGAGAAACATACGAATCTCCAGAAGGCTACTCCGGCGAGTGGTCGGATCGCCAAGATTTCTCGTGATCTTGGAGTTCGAACAGCGGTTCACGCATCGAGGGTTCCGATCATCGAGACCGCCACCACTGAAGTGATGGGCCACCCAACTGTCGCGGGTGGCCCACCCTCTTTGAGGGTGGGGGCGCGACGATAAGACGCGCGAGGGACGTACGAATCTCCAGAAGGCTACTCCGGCGAGAGGTCGAGCCGCCGAGGTTTCTCGTGACCTTGGAGTTCGAACAGCGGTTCACGCATCGAGGTTTCCGATCATCGAGACCGCCATCCCTGAAGGGATGGGCCACCCTTCGCACCGCGTGTTCCCATCGTCGTGACCGCCACCGCTGAAGCGATGGGCCACCCGTTCGACCGCGTATTGCCATCGTCGAGACCACCACCACTGAAGTGATGGGCCACCCAATCCTGGGCGTGGTCCGCCCATTCCGCGTAATCCACCCCTTCGGGGCGTCGGCGCCCGTCCGGCTTGTGAAACCGTCGTTTTTTCCATACAACGTCGGCTTTTGGCAAGCATCCTCAACCCTTGTGACGAGCCATGAACCTCGAAGCGCTTGAAAAACTCCTCCAGGAAACGAAGGCCGACGCGGAGCGGGCGATTGCCGGTTCCAGGACGGTCGACGCCCTGCGTTCCGCCGAGTCGAAGCTGATGAAGGGGCCGCTCGCCGACGCCCTGAAGAACATCAAGCAGTTCGTCGCCGCCGAACGCGGTCTCGCCGGCCAGTCGATCAACGAGGCGAAGAAGTTCGTGCAGTCGCTCTTCGCCGACGCGCAGACGAAGCTGACGAGCGCCGACATCGCGAGCGAGCGCAGGAAGTCGGCCGACTTTGATCCGACGCTGCCGCCACCGCTCAGGCGGCGCGGGGCGTTTCATCCCGTCACGGCCGTGCAGCGCGAAGTCGAGCGGCTCTTCCGCGGTCTCGGATTCGCCGTCGTCGGCGGACCCGAGATGGAGACGGAGTTCTACAACTTCGAGGCGCTGAACATTCCCGAGATGCATCCGGCGCGCGACTCGCAGGACACGTTCTGGCTGACGAACGGCTGGCTGCTGCGCACGCACACGAGCCCGTGCCAGGTGCGGGCGATGAAGCGGTTCGGACCGCCGATGCGCGTGATCGCGCCAGGCCGATGCTTCCGCTACGAGGCGATCGACGCGTCGCACGAGAACACATTCTTCCAGCTGGAAGGGCTGCTGATCGACAAGGACATCTCGATCGCGCACCTGATCGCGTTCATGAAGCTGCTGCTGCGGCAGGTTTTCCGGCGCGACGTGGAAGTGCGACTGCGCCCCGGGTTCTTCCCGTTCGTTGAGCCGGGCTTCGAACTGGACATGAGCTGCGCCATCTGCAACGGCGTCGGATGCCCGACGTGCAAGCGCAGCGGCTGGGTCGAGATCCTGCCCTGCGGCATGGTCCATCCGAACGTGCTTCGCCACGGCGGCATCGATCCGCACGAGTACACGGGCTTCGCGTTCGGTCTGGGCCTGACGCGGCTGGCCATGATGAAGTACGGCGTCGGCGACATCCGCATCCTCAACAGCGGCGACCTCCGCGGCATCACGCATCCCGATCGACTGCAGGGCGAGAAGATCGCTTAGGGGCGGGAGGGGATTTCCGCGCGGAGGGGGCGCCGGATGGGAATCTGGCGCCAGCGGTCGCGACGTTGGTCCTGACGCCAAGCGTTCTTATCGGTCACGTTGCCCCTGTCAGGGATTTTCGCGGAGTTCCTGCCACGGCGCCTCGAGTCTCGTGTTACAATTGATTGTAACATTTCTCGTAACGAATTGCGTAAGAGGGTAGGCCATGCGGACCAACGATATCCACCCAGTTAGCGAACATCGCACGAATCTGACGGAGCACCTACGGCAGGTTCAGGAGAGCGGTCGTCCGATGGTGATTACTCAGAAGGGCCGGGCCGCGGGTGTCCTACTGAGCCCCGCCGCATATGACGAGCTTGTTAGGCGGGCGGAATTCGCTCAGGACATTCTGGCGTTGCGGGAAGCGCGAGCCCAGGCCGCGGCTGGCAAGGGTGTCGACGCGCGTACCGCTATCCGAGAGATCGCCGCTAGGCACGGACTGTCGCTGGACCGATGACATATCAGGTTGCGTATATGCCGCGCGTGATTGCCGCGATCGACGAGCAGGTCACGTGGCTTCGGGATCAGGGCGCCGGCGACGATCGAATCGCGAGTTGGCTTAACGAGTTGTTCGATCTCACTGACAGCTTGTATCACGCGCCTCGGCGACATCCCGTGGCCGATCTTGAAACGGCTGAGCTGGGATTCGAGGTTCGTAGGGCGATCTTCGGCGATTACCTGGTCTATTACCACATCGATGATGTAAGGCGGATCGTCGATGTTCTGCACTTCAGACATGCGTCGCGCGAGGCGGGCGGGATGATTTTCGTCGACGCCGACGAATGACGAGGCCCGGCGCCGTCACCATCCGCATCCTCAACAGCGACGATCTCCGCGGTGTCACGCATCCCGATCGACTGCAGGGCGAGAAGATCGCTTAGGTGCGGGAGGGGATTTCCGTGCGGAGGGGGCGCCGGACGGGAATCTGGCGCCAGCGGTGAGCAGATTTCCATCTGGCGCCAACGGTCGGGGAGTAGGTACGAGAAGGGATTCTCGTACCGACGGTTGGGGAGTCAGCGAAAATGCACCTGAAAGTAGAGGTACTCTCCCTCGTACTTTATCTGCTCTTTGCCCACGTCAATGCCTTCACTCTTAATTCTGCCGATGAGATTTCCCATGTCGCCAGGCGATGTAGGGGCCGGATCCCACCACGCCATCCTTCCTGGTGGTCGATCGACCTGAAACAGGTATGGCAGGTCCCAACGATGCCACACCAGGAATCCATCTTCGGAGTCGACGCAGGGTGTGAAGCCGAGTGTATCAACGACGCGATCAAACTCCTTGCGATCGACCTTCGCCTTGACGTATCCGACATACCCCCAGCGCCCACCTTGTTGTCGGCGCCCAGTGGAAAAGACATAGAGTTCCGTCGGCCGTTGTTCGAAGCGGTCGCCAATCAGTTGATAGGCGACTCGAAGCGCATCGTCGTCAACCATGCCCGACTCGGCGTTGATGGGTTCCGGAAAGTCGTATCCGAATTCGCGACACCAGTGATTTGGGAGCAGTGAATTGATGACCGTCAAAGCTAGAATGGCCGAAGTCGTCGCCACTAGCGCCGACACACACCAAAGTCGTCTCCTTGACACGTCCATGTTGTCTACTATACGCCCGACTTCGTGCTCGTGAGTGAATCCGGGTGCGCGAGGGGCACGCGATTCTCCGGAGGCGGAGGGCGTCGAGTGGTCCGCTCGCCGTGGTTTCTCGTTACCTTGGGGCCTGAATAACAAATCGAGCTTCGAGTTTTCTTGCCTTCGTGACCGGATGGGAATCTGGCGCCAGCGGTCAGCAGATTTCCATCTGACGCCAGCGGACTGGGAGTAGGTACGAGAGGGGATTCTCGTACCCGCGGTCGAAGCGTCTGGTAGTCCACCCTCTTCGAGGGTGGGGTCACGATGATAGGGCGCGCGAGGAACGTACGAGTCTCCAGAATGCTGCAGGTGGCGAGTCGCCGAGTCGCGCGTGACCTTGGGGGTTGAACAGCGGATTGCGCCTCTGGTGTTCCTATCATCGAGACCCCACCGCTGAAGCGATGGGCCACCCCGTTGATGGGCCACCCGTCATCAACATATGTCGCCGCGGGGGCGCGGCGCGTCTGATTGTTCGTGACGCAGGTCCGCCTGGCGCGCTGCGCGCAAAAAAAAGCCCCGCACTCGCGGGGCTTCTTGAGGAGGAGAAGAAGGAGCTTTGTGACACTCGCGTCGGGTTACGCCGCGAGGAAATCGTCGTGGAGCTTCTCGCGGAGCTTCGCGAGGGCGCGGTTCTGGATCTGTCGCACGCGCTCTTTGGTGACACCGATGAGCGAGCCGACCTGTTCCAGCGTCTTCGGTGCGTCGCCTTCGAGACCCTGCACCTTGGCGAGGGCGAAGCGGGCCTTGAGGACTGTGACTTCGACGGCGCTGAGCTCGGCCGTGTTCTCGCGGATGATGCCGCGGAGTTCCTCGACGCAGTCGGCCTCGTGATCGACGCGGCGCTTGTCGAGGTAGTCGCTTCGCTCGAGCGTCGGGTCGAACTCGACCGGGAAGCGACCGCGGTAGCGGGCCAGCTTCATGGCGACGCGGCTGAAGCTCTTGAGGATCGCGCGGCAGGCGTAGGTGCTGAACTTGTAGCCGCGGCCGGCGTCGAACTTATCGACGCTGCGGAGCAGGGCCATGTTGCCTTCGCTGATCAGGTCGGCGTAGTCAATGTTGCCGAGCTTGGTGCGCTTGGCCATGGCGAGCACGAGCGGCAGATTCGCCTGCACGATTTCATTCTGCGTCTTCTCGACGCGCTGCTGCCACCAGATGACCTCTTCGGCGGCGGCCTTCGTCAGCTTGCGATGGTTGAACTTCGCCAGGACGCGCTCGATGCGGAAGCGGGCGTAGTTCAGTCGCAGGAAGAGGGTGCGCTCCTGCGTGGCGGAAAGCGTCTGGCCCGGGAGCATCGACTCCGTGGCGGGACCTTCCTCCGTCGGGGCGGCGTTACACCAGGGTCGCGTATCATGGCCCGCGTCGAAGTCTTCGGCGAAGAGCTCGGCGGCGACGCCTCGCTTCGTGAAGGACGGGTCATTGATGAACTCGAACGGCCGGCTCAACAGGCGGTCCAGGATTTCCTGGTCGGCCTGGCTGAATCGATCGAGGGTCGCTTTCGTCGGCGTCTGAGCCGTCGGGATCCGTGCGTCCTTGAGTTCGCTTGCTGTAGCCATGATGTTCTGCTCCCGCGACCTCCCAGGGTCGCTTCGGTTGGCAACTCTTGCGAGCTTCGGTGGGGAGAGTATCGCGCGGCACTCCGTGCCTCGACACGCGATCGACCGCGTGCGTCCGGTTGCCATTGGACGCTGACTTACGTCTTCTACTTCAGTCCGGCCGACGTCGCGGTCGCTCAACCGCTTGTCAGCCTTGCGGGCGACCCAGCTACCAGCTGAGTCGTGCGGGGGTGGGCTAACTTGCTACGATTAAACCAAGAATAACACAAGAAATTGGACATGCAAATTTTTTCTTCCGAGAAATTGTCCCGGAAATGGTATCGGAATCCATATATTTGAGGATCTAACAGGTTCCATTTAATAAGGTTATGGATTTGCCGCCCTGGCGGGACAAGAATGGCGACTTTGGGCCGCTCGCGGATATCGATTCGGGCTCGCTCGTTACTTTTTTCACAAGATGGGCAATATTATCAACGATTACCCAGTCCCGAAGCCGCTTTCGGCGCCGGCTACGCCCCCATTGGGGGCAGGTATTGCGCCAGAAGCTGGGCCGTGCCTTCTTCGAAGATGGCGTTTTTCCCAAATCCGGGGACAGCTCCCGCGGCGACGCTCTGCGCCTGCGCTTCCTCGAAGTTGCTGATCATCATGATGGGGGCGCCGTTGATGGCGGGATCCGCCTTGGCGCGCTGAACGAGGTCGAGGCCCGGGCTGTGGTCCGCGAAGATGAGGCGATTGAAGAGGACCAGGGCGTAGTCGTTGGCGCGGAGCCTGGCGAGCGCCTCATCGACGAACATGACGCGATCGATATCGACGTCAAATCGCTCTGTCAGCATGCGACTCAGTGTCGCATGGTCCGGATCACAGTTGCCGACTTCCAGTACCTTCGCCATTGCCAAAGCTCATTCCTCCAGGCGCCGCGGGCCGCCGAGGCGTCGATGGCCGCGGCTCCCCAATTTCATTTCGCCGATTATAGTGACGATCAGATGGGAATGTGGCGGGGCCGGGATCGACTGGCAACTGAGCGAAACGGAGCGGGCGGATGAGACTTTCCGAACGGGCAATGGCGATCACGCCTTCGGCGACACTGGCCGTCGCGGCGAAGGCGGCGGATCTCAAGCGGCAGGGCGTCAACGTCATTGGTTTTGGCGCCGGAGAGCCCGATTTCCGTACGCCGGCCAACATCGTCACGGCCGCGAAGGCCGCCCTCGACGCCGGTCACTTCGGATACGCCAAGCCGTCCAGCGGTATCCCGTCGGCGAAGGAGGCCATCTGCGAGAAGTTTCGCCGCGAGAACGGACTGACCTACGCCACGAATCAGGTCCTCGTGACGCTGGGCGGCAAAGAGGCTCTGGCCCTGGCCTTCGCCTCCCTGCTGAACCCGGGGGACGAAGTGCTCCTGCCGGTTCCCTACTGGGTCAGCTTCCCCGAACAGATTCAGTTCTTCGGCGGCAAAGTCGTCCCGATTTTTCCGAAGGGCGACGATCTGCGACTGGCGCCGCAGCAGATTGCGGCCGCCGTCACGGATCGCACGCGGATCTTTGTCTTCAACAGCCCGTCCAATCCCGGCGGCTTCGCCTACAACGCGGATGAGACCCGGGCGATTGCCGAGGCGCTCGCGGGGCGCGACCTGATCGTCTTCAGCGATGAGATGTACGACCAGTTGCGCTACGGCGATCGGCGCGAGCACTACAGTTTCGCGCGGACGAGCCAGGCGTGGTACGAGCGGACGATCACGTTCAACGCGACGAGCAAGACGCACGCGATGACCGGCTGGCGGCTCGGCTATGCGGCGGGACCTGCGGACGTGATCAAGGCGATGGCCAACGTGCAGAGCCACACGACGAGCGGCGCCGTTCACTTCGCGCAGTACGGTCTCGTCGAGGCGCTGACGGGCGATCAGTCGCACGTCGCGGAGATGCACGCGGCGTTCGAGAAGCGCGGCGCCCACATGGCGCGCCGGCTGAACGAGCTGAAGGGCGTGCGCTGCATCGAACCGAGCGGCGCGTTCTACTGCTTTCCGGATGTTCGGGAGTCCTTTGCGTCGCTGGGCGTTGCGAACGCGGCGGGATTCTGCGAAGTGATGCTGGAGAAGGCGCACGTCGCGCTCGTGGCCGGTGACGCCTTTGGGATGGACACGCACATCCGAATGAGCTTCGCGACGGGCATGGACCAGATCGATACGGGCATCGATCGCATGGCCGAGGTCCTCGGTCGAAGGTAGTCCGGCGCCCAATCGCCGATTCGAACGGCGCCCGCCAGTCCGTGTGGCGGCCGGACCGAACTGCGCCCGCCAGGAAGCAGGCCAGCGTAGCCGAAGGAACCGCGCCACACGCGTCCCCCGTTGCGTCCGCTCCGCGCTGCGGAATACCAGCCCCAAGAACCGTACTGCGCCCGCCAGGAAGCAGGCCAGCGTAGCTCAGCAACGGGGGGTCGGCCGGATTCACAGAGACATGCCGGATCTCAAGCAGAGTGACAACAAAGCTGGCACTCCGAATGGAGTCCATCACTAACCAATCAATCCGTCCATCGAGAAGATTCAGGGATTGGGTTTTGAAATCCCGATCTGGTTAGCGAGTGGAGGATCGATCATGCCTGAAGCGCCCGACGAACGCGAGATGAAACTAATGCCGCCGATGGCCTACTTCATCACATTTCGCACTTATGGCACGTGGCTGCAGGGAGATGATCGGGGATCAGTGACTCGAAAACGAAACACGCCAGGGACGCCTTTACATGATGGCGACGGGCGATGGCGGTATCAGATGAAGGTGGCGCTCCAGCATGCTCCGACTGTTCTCGACGATCGTTCACGATTCATTGTCAGGAAGACAATTCTGGACGCGTGTTCCTACCGCAAGTGGCTGCTTCACGAGATCAATGTTCGTTCGAATCACGTACACATTGTTGTCAGCGCCGATGCGGCGCCGGAGCGCGTGATGAACGATTTCAAGGCCTATGCGACGCGACGCCTCCGAGAGGCGGACGCTGTTCCGCCCGACTGTCGACTCTGGAGTCGTCATGGAAGCACGCGGTACTTGTGGGACGAGCGCGCCGTGGCGCGGGCTTGTGCGTACGTTCGGGATGGGCAGTCTTCGGATGTCCTTGGGGAGGACTGATTGGACGACGGACGCTGGTTGGACGGGCGTGCTTCGGGCGCCACGGGGGATGAGGTTGGCTCGGTTGTTTCTGCTACGCTGGCCTGCTTCCTGGCGGGCGCAGTTCGGTCCGGGGGCCTGGCGCCGCTGCGAGCGTTTGGCGGGGGCGCTTGATACGCGGGCTACAGGTCGGTTGTGATGGGGATGACTTCGATCGTCTCGTCGAGCTCGGCGCCGCGGGTTGGGTCTTCGATGGCGATCAGGCAGTTGGCCATGGCGAGGCCAAATGGGTCGCCGCTGCCGCCCCAGGCGCAGGGTTCGACGATTTCTCCCGCCTCCGAGTGATTCCAGAAACGGCCGGGCAGGAAGGCGGGACGCGGATCGCGCTTCGGTTCGATCTTTCGCGTGAGTGTCGCGCGGAGTCGATGGGGGGGCCTGCAGGGATGGCCCATCTGTGCGCGGAGCGTCATTCGCACAAAGAGCCATGCGCAGACGAACGCGCTGACGGGGTTGCCGGGCAGACCCCAGACGTGCTGGCCGTCGGGACCGCGGCCATAGGCGACAGGTTTGCCGGGACGCATGCTGACGCCGTGGAATCGCCAATCGACGCCGAGGTCGGCGAAGGCCTTCGGGACGAGGTCGAGCGTGCCCATGGACATGCCGCCGACTGTGATGACGACGGGGCTGCGGAGGGCGTCGCTGAGTTTTTCGCTCAGCGCAGAGGCCTCATCTCTGACGATGCCCACGCGTCGGGGTGTTCCGCCGAACTGGCGGATGAGTGACGCCAGCATGGGACCGTTGCTGTCGTGGATTTGTCCGGGGGCGAGGGGCTGGCCGGCGGGGACGATCTCATTGCCTGTCAGCACGATTGCCGTTTCCGTTCGCGGATAGACGCTGACTCGGGCGCAGCCCGCGGTCGCGAGCGCCGCCATCTGATGCGCCTCGATCAGCATGGGCGCCGCGAGCAGCAGATCGCCCACGCGACGATCGGCGCCGCGCCGGGCGACGTGTTTCTTCGGGGGGATCGTGACATTGATCGAGACACGGGCGCCATCGTCGGAGAGGCTTGTGTCTTCGATCCGCACGACGGCGTCGGCGCCATTGGGCATTGGCGCCCCCGTGTTGATCCGTACGGCCTGGCCGGGGCCGAGCGTCTGGTCGGCCGCGTCGCCGGCGGCGGCGAGGCCCGCGACGGTCAGTGTGGCGCCGGGCGCCGCGCAGTCTTCGGACCGAACGGCGAAGCCATCCATCATGGCCTTGTCGAAGGGGGGCCAGTCGCTCCCGGCGACGATGGGTTTGGCGAGTGTGAGACCGGCGGCGTCCGCGAGGTCCACGACCTGAGGGGATGCGCGGCGCGCTTCATTGGCGAGGGTGGTCCACGCCTCGTCGAGCGTCAGCAGGTGTCGTTGATCGTGACCCCAGCGGGGTGTAGCGGAATCCATGGTCGCCGAATACATCGGCGATTTTCGCAGGGGAGTCTGGCGGCAATCGCCGGCAATTCGTGCGCCGCCGCGTCATCGTCTGGCGCCGGTAATGTCCGCTCTGGCGCGGTCGCGGCGTACGATTCGGCCTGGCAACACTGATAACGCAAGTCCGCCTTCTCAAAACGGAGCGTTCCCGTCGATTCCCTTATTTGTGCGCGGGCGCAGGAATCAACACGCCGCGGGGGTACGCGGCGGCCGGCGCGCATGGATCGATCCACGTTTCCAAGGAGGCAGACGCCTATGGTAAGTGACCTCGTGACCACGTTGTTCAGCCCGATCCTGGCGATGATGCAGAACTTCCTGGATGCGTCCTTCACGGTGCTGAATCTCTTCGGGTTCAGCGCTCCGAATGTGAACAGCATCGTGTCGGGTCTGTTGGGGGGCTGATCGGGTCGTCACAACGCATGCAACGCAATGAATGGATGGGCCGAGACGCGCGGAGACGTGTCTCGGCCTTTTTTCATGCAATCCCCGATCGCGTGCGGCGAATCCACACCCGTTCGGGATCGGGCTTGCGAGCGGCCTCTCTGGCGGTTTGAGTACCCGGTTTCCATTTGAGAACGCGTCGCCGGCAGGGGGCGGGGAAACTGGAGCGTGGTATGGATGAGGCCTCCAAGGGAACGGTACGGCTCGTCGCCGCCGAGATCGTCGGCACGTTTATCCTCGTGTTCTTCGGGACGGGGAGCGTCTTTGTGGCCGTGATGACCGGCGAGTTGCAGGGGCTGCTTCAGGTGGCGCTGGTCTGGGCGATCGCCATCGGACTGGCGATCTACGCCGTCGGGGCGATCAGCGGCGCCCATCTGAATCCTGCGGTCACACTCGCATTTGTCGTCCTGCGGCGATTTCCGGCGCGTCGGGCGCTGGCGTATGTTGTCGGGCAACTGATTGGCGCCATGATTGCGTCGGCCGTGCTGTATGGGCTGTTCTCCAACATCGTGACGGCCTTTGAGAAGGAGAAGGGACTTGTTCGCGGGGCCGACGGCAGCCAGCTTTCGGCGATGGTCTTCGGCGAGTATTTCCCCAATCCGGCGGTGTTCGGAACGAATGCGGGCGCTTATGCGAGCGTGACGCACACGCAGGCGTTCTGCGCCGAGGCGCTCGGTACGGCGCTGCTGGTGTTCTTCATTTTCGCCCTGATCGAGCGCCGAAACAGCGGACGGCCCGGTGCGGAGCTGGCGGCGATATTCATCGGGCTGGCCGTGGCGATCATCATCGCGATCGTTGCGCCGCTGACGCAGGCGGGCCTCAATCCGGCGCGAGACTTCGGTCCGCGCCTGTTTGCGTACGTCGCCGGATGGAAGTCGATTGCGATTCCGGGACCGCGGGGCGGTTTCTTCAGTGTTTACATTCTGGCGCCGCTGGTGGGCGGGCTCGTCGGCGGGCTGATCTACGATCGCGTGGTGCGGCCGGGGCTGCCGCGTGCAGAGGTGGCGAACGACGCCTGAGCGATTGCGAGCCGGCCGCGAGGCGGTGTTACAGCAGTTCGTCAGGCTCGGCGTTGCGTGTGATCTGGATGGCGCGATTGCCGCGCAGCTGGCCGAGTTTTCCGGCGAACTTGTTCCGATCCTCGACGCGAATGATGAATTCCCGATTGACGAGTTTGTTGAGGCGAATGATATCGCCCGGCGCGAGAGAGAGGAGCTCGCGCACAGTCAGGTGCGTCTGCCCGAGATAGACGCGGCTGCGAACCCTGGCGTGGCGCAGGTTCTGAGAGACGGATCGCGCTTCATCACTCGTGGCGCCCTTGTGCGAATAGGCGTGCCAGCTCTGCGTACCGAGCTTGCCCGTGATCGGTTCAATCACGTTGAACGGAATGCAGACGCTCATGGTGCCGGCGCGGGCGCCGATTTTGATTTCGAAACCGATGACAACGACGACTTCGTTCGGCGCCACGATCTGCACGAGGTGCGGGTTGCTTTCGGAGCCGGCGACTGTGAACTTCACCTGCATCAGGTCCTGCCACGCCTCGGCAAGGTTGGACAGGGCCCGTTCAATGATGCGCAGGACGAGCCGGTTCTCGATCGCCGTCAGGGGGCGCTGCGGGATGAAGATCTCCGCGTTCGTGCCGCCGAGGAGTCGATCGACGATGGGAAAGACGATGAGCGGGCTGATTTCCAGGCACATCTGGCCTGCGAGGGGCTCGGCGTTCAGCAGCGTGAAGCAGGTCGGGCTGGGCAGCGAGTGAATGAACTCGCTGTACGTCAGCTGCTCGGCCGTGGCGACGCGCGTTTCGACAATCGTCCGCAGGAAGCCGGAGAGTGACGCGCCGAAGTTTCGGGCGAAGCCCTCGTGGATCGACTGGAGGGCGCGCATCTGGTCCTTGCTGACGCGCTCAGGTCGCTTGAAGTCATAGACGCTGATGTCCCGATTGTCGGGCTCGCCTGAGCCGCCGAGGGACTGCGATTCGTCCGTCTCGACGCTGCCGGACGAGACGGCGTTCAATAGGGCGTCAACTTCGCTCTGGTCGAGAATGTCGGCCATGTGTGGTGAACGTAACTGTCAATAACGGCAATAGTTGCGCAAACGACGCGCAGTCTGTGCAAGTTTATCGGACAGAAGTGTTGCTTCCCTGCACCTCGCCCGCATCCCACATTCGCATGATTCCGCGCGACCGCCGAATAATTCTCGGCGCCGGAGCAATACCCTGGCGGACAGGAAACGGCGGTCAGCGACTGGCCCGCATTGGAGCGTGGGTTCGTTCCGCCGGAATCGACATTCGAAAGGCGTGAAGCGATGAGACAGCAGTATCAGCAAGAGGCGTTCGGTGGCGGCGGGACAACAATCGTTCGCAAGCGGCTGGGCTTCCTTTCCATCCTTGCGATCAGTGTTGCGGGCGTCGTGATGACGATCATCGTCTGCGTATCAGCATTGGCGTTTCGCGGACTGGCCATTGTCGATCGGAAGGCCGACACGCTGACGGGCCTTGCGACAGATCTCGTCAAGGCGCTGCCTGAGTATCGTGAGGCGTTGCCGCCAGCATTGGCGGACGCCATCGACGACGAGCGCAGGCCGGAATACCTTGAGGACCTGGCGATCAGCGCACGGATCGTGGAAGCCGATTCCAATGGGCGAACGCGCGGTATCGTCGAAGTGACGAATAAGGGCGACGAGATCGTGTCGCTCCTGAGCCTGCGTGTCGTCGGTCTGGACAAGGGCGAAGAACCGGTCTGGGAGCATTCCACCTGGGCGGCGACGCCGATCCAGATCGATCACGACTGGCGCGGCCCCCTGATGCCGGGTTCGACCCGCCGCATTCCGATTCAGATGCGTCGAAGTGAGCGAGCCGCCACAATGTCGTGCGAAGTGACGGACGTGCGCGTCTGGAAGGGCGCCCGATCGGCGGACGCGTTGACTGTCGCAAAGAACTGAGCCGGCCGCATCAGGCCTTTGTCGCCGCCTCGAGAATGTCGCCGCCGCTTTCGGGGAGTCTGACCCGATCGGCCTGCGCCTGGATGTCGTTCGCCTCGTTCTCAAGCCCTCCCTCGGCGTCCGTCGCCTGTGCGTCGGATTCCTCGACGGGGGGCTTTTTTGTCGTCGGCGGGAGGGTCGGCGGCGATGTGGAGTCGTTTTCCGCGTCGAGCATTCGGACGGGGACGGGTTGCGGGAAGATGACCTCGCGGGCCTCGTCGGGCAGGGAGACGCCGCCTTCCTCGAGGGCGCGCACGGTCAGTCGCATGACGGCGGACTTGACCTTCAGTTTGCTGTAGCGATGGCCATCGATCCAGAAATAGATGCGCAGGTTGATCGTTGACGCGCCGAGTTGCTCAACAAGGACGAGCGGCTCGGGATCACGCAGCACGGCCGCGTGATCGTTCAGGACGCGCTGGGCGAGTTCCTGGGCGCGCGTGATGGACGCGTCATAGCCGATGCCGATCGCGTAGTCGATGCGGATGTTCGGATTGGCCGTGTAGTTCCTGATGGTGTTCTTATAGACCGTCGAATTCGCGAGCTGAATGAAATTGCCCTCGAAGTCCATGAGGACAGTCCCGCGGGTCGTGACCTTCTGGACGATCCCCATCTGGCCGTCGACTTCGATCGTATCGCCGACGGCGAATGGGCGCTGAATGCTGATGAGAATGCTGGCCAGGAAGTTCTCGGCAATATCGCGAAACGCGAATCCGAGGATCAGTCCCGCCACCCCTGTGCCTCCGATGACGCTCACCGCGATCCGCGTCAGGCCGGAGATCCGCAGGAACAGATAGACGCCGAACAGGACGATGACCACGAGAATCGTCTTTTCGATCACGCCGCGCAGGATGGCGCTTTCCGTCTTGCGCGTCAGGACCCTGCTGGCGAGCCTCGACGCGCCGCGTGAGATCAGCAGCGTGATCATCAGGACGACGAGGCCGAGGAGGAAGAGCGGCGTCGCCTGGATCACATCCCGCCAGAGCGTATGGAGTTCGCGCCTGGCCGGCGCGAAATTCCAGACGGAGCCTTCCTCGATGTCGATGTTGTTGACGACGGCGACAACGTCCTGCGTCCGGCTGGCCAGGTCTCGGGCCCACTGCTTGTGCTCAGGCCGCGTCGTTGTGCCGCTCAGAAATACGACACCGTTCTCGACGCGTACCTCCGGCGAATGGAAGCGATCGGTCGACTCGAGAATCCGGCGAAGCCGTGACTCGATTTCGGAATCGCGCACGGGCGCTTCAACTTCAACCGTCTGCTCGGGCGCCGCGATCGTCGCCTCTTCATTCGTCCGGGGTCCCTTCCCGGGTTCGTCGACCGATTGCGCCTGAAGCGGGGCCGGGACGATCACTATGAGCAGGCTCGGGAGACTGACCAGAGCAAGGCCGCGCGCGACGAAGGATGGGCGAGCCGTGGCGGCTGGACAACGCCCCATGCGGAATGCCGGCCTGTGGCTTCGATTCGTGTGAATGAACATCGGGCGGATCATGCGGGCGGCGGCTGACGCGCACATGATCGGCGTCTAAATACGCGTTCATCCGCGAGGCGGGCGTGGGCGCGTCGTGACGTCCGGAAGAGAGGGGGGGCGATCAGGCGTCGTAGAGCTCAGTGATCCTGTCATTCACCTGAGTGGCGAGCCGGGCGGCTTCTGCGCGGATTTCGTCGGCCTGCGTCCTGAATTCGCGAGCGACATCCTGGTTGCTGAGGCCGGGCAGGTTGATCATGACGTTCAGTCGGGCCCCCTCGACGCAGGCGTGGGCGGCGAGCCCCGCGACACCCGCGTCGGAGATACAGTTCTTCTTCGAAAGCGTCAGTCCCTCGACAGCGAGGCGCATGACGCTGAGCGCCGTTCGCATGATCGCCAGGGGGGCCTCCGTTGCGTGGGCGGTCGCCGTTTCAAGGCGCGCACTTCGATCAGGCGCGTCCTCGGGGAGTTTCCAGCAGGCCATCAGCTGATTGAATGCGTTGACGTCCTCGTCGGCGAGGATCTCAAGCTCCCTGCAGAGCGTGTCGGCCTTGTCGATGACATCGTGCAGCGGGCCCGCCTCGCCGGATTTCTTGTCGTTGAGTCGGGCGACCATACCGCAGAGCGCCGCGGCGACGGCGCCGAGGAGGGCGCTTGCGCCGCCACCGCCCGGCGTGGGCGAACGTGACGCGAGCTGTTCGAGGAAATCCGCAATCGTCTGTTGTCGTGTGGCCATGGAGTTCGACGCCGTTTTTCTGCAGGTTGGTCGAGTTATCACGCAAACGCGTTAACGCGCCCGAGAAGGTAAGGGAATTGCGGGAGGATGCCAATCGGAACGGGCGCCGCGGCGGTTGTCCACACTCCCCGCCGACCAAACGCGTGTTCAGCGTGGCGCCTCGTCATCGCACTGCGGGTCGTTCAGAACAGCATGCCCGGCTCGGTGTCCGAGTCGATCGACGATTCCACAATCAGCGAGGCGTCGTCGTTGCGCACATTGTTCACTCGGGCGCTCACGGGCGTGAGGGCGAGCGGCGTCGATCGCCAGGGGCGGAGCAGCGACTTGAGCGCCACCACATCCGTGACGCCGGGATCGAGCCAGGTCGCGTAGTCGTCGAATTCGAGCAGGGCGGGCATTCGATCGTGAAGCGACGCCATCGTGTCGTTGGGGCCGGTCGTCAGGATCGTAAAAGTCTCGACGGCCCTGCCGCCTTCGTCGTTCCACGATTCCCAGAGTCCGGCGAAGGCCATTGGGCCATCATTTTCCGGATGGATCCAGTAGGGTTGTTTCCGTTTGCCCGTTGTCTTCTTCCACTCATAGAAGCCCGACGCCGGCGTGATACAGCGCCGCGACCTGAAGGCTGAGCGGAACGACGGCTTGCTGTCGGCGGTCTCACTGCGGGCGTTGATCAGGCGCGGACCGATCGCGGCGTCCTTGCTCCACGAGGGGATCAGCCCCCATCGGAGGTTGTCGAGTCGGATCTCGCCCGCCATCGAGCGAACGATCGGCGCGTACTGCGTTGGGGCGATGTTGTAGCGCGGCGAGAACCCTGTCGCGAAGTCGATTCCGAATTCTGCGATGAGGTCATCGAGTTCGCATATCAGTGTGTATCGTCCGCACATGGCGTTATTGCTGTGCCGCACTCGCGACGGGGTCAGTGGTCCTTCGACGAGCCTTCGCCCGCGGCGCGGGTCGTCTCATTCGGAAGTTCCGAGACATCGGGGACGCCTTCGAGCGCGTTCGCCGGCTGCGTCGTCGCCTGCCGCTGGGACTTCGGGAAGTCACTGTACGTTTCGCGAAGAACCTTCCAGATACCGCTTTCCGGTTTTTCAAGTTCCGCCTGTATCAACGCTCTGTAGATGATCTTCCTGTCGGGGGCCTGTTCGATGATTCGCTTGGCGGCGGCCAGGGCGGCGTCGTCATTGCCGCGGGCCAGCGCCATGCGCAGCCGGGCAAACGTCGCCTCGATGACGGCGGGATCGAGCGCCTCGGCGCGGGACGCCCACTTGGCGACGAGCGGCGCCAATTTCGTCTGCATGGCGAACTGGTTGGCGAGCTGCGCGTAGGCCATGGCCATCTGCGTATCGGTCGAGATCGTGGCGCCCCTCGTGAGGAGTTCAATCTGTTTCCGGGCTTCTTCCTCCCTGCCGGCGGCGAGGAGAATGGGAAGTCGGAACTGCCCGTAGATGCGCGGCAGCGGCGTCTTCAGCGGATCATCAGAACCGGCGATGGGACCGTCCATGATCTGGCACGCTTCCAGGAGCGTTTCCAGAAGGGGTTTCGGATCGGCGCCCGGATCGATTCGGAATCGGTAGTGCGTGTTTTCAAGCAATGCGGCGGAGTGCCCGTAAAAGAGCTTGCCACCCGCGGCGGCGTACATTGTCGCCGCCACCTCGGAGAAGTCGGCGGCGCGAGCGGGATCGCCCTGCGCATCGGAGATGGCGGCGGCGATGCGGAGCGTTTCCGGTGAGAAGGGATCCTGCCACTCGTCGATGGGCTTCTCGGCGTCCTGCGTGGCGATGTTGACGGCGCCATCCATGACGGGACCGAACCCGGGGATCTGTGTCGCGAGAATCTCGAGCATGATGCCGAAGCGCGGATCTTCGCCGAGATGGTTGCGTCGAAGCCACAGGCACAGCCATTCGAGTCGGGCCTGCGGCGCCGGCTCGCCGACTTCGCCCCACAGTCGGAAGAGATAGTCGATGTTGAAGGGTTCATCGAGGCGGCATTCGTTCAGCGCCTCGATGTACGCCTTGTGAAACTCCGCGGCGTCGGCCTGCTCATTTCGCATCATGTGGGCGTCGCGTCGCGCCAGCGCCAGTTGCCATCGCCACTTGGACAGCTGCAGGAATCTTGGCGCCGTGTGGCTGAGCGAGGCGGCTTCGATCGTCGCCTGCTCGGCGAATCGCAGGTCGTCATCCGACGGCGGCGTTTGCGTCGTCATCGACTTCTTCACGCGGCGAAGCAATTCCAGGACGCGCGCCTCGATCGCCATCTCACGCGAAACGAGTTTGCGCATCGGGTCGAGCTGCCGCATTCCAGATTCGTCCGCCAGCGTGATGGCCTTTTCAAATTCGCCGTTGCTCAGGAGCGTACGAGCCTCGTACTGATCCCGCGCGCCTCGCCAGTCCTGAACGCTGACGAAGCTGAGCCCCAGGCCGGCGATGATGGCGACGGCGCCGCCCAGGCGGACGGTGCTGGCGCCGAGACGGCGTTCCTCGTAGTCCTTTGCATCCCCTTTGTGTTCGGGGAGCGGTCGCTCCGAGCGAATGATCGCCCAGAGGCAGGCCCAGGTCGTGAAAAAGAGCGGCGGCAGGCCTGGATGACGCAGCGCGACGGAGGCGCCTTCCTCAAAGGCGACGGCGACGACGGCGCCCGCGAGGCCGATGACGAAACAGCGACTCACGCCCGCCTCACTGTCATCTCGTTTTCTGTCGACGAAACGGATCGACCAGACGAGTGTGACAACGAGAGCGCCGACAAATCCGATCGTGCCGGCAAGGCCGACGTCGGAGAGGAGGTTCAGGTATTCGTTGTGCGCTTCGGCGACCCAGACCTGTTCGTCGATGGCGATGGCGTTCGGATCGAAGAGCTGGTCTTCGCGGGCGAACTTGCCCGCCTGCATCGTGTATCCGCCTTCGCCGTGACCGCCGACGATTTTCTGCTGCCACAGGTGGATGGCGTAGGGCCATTCGTGATTCAGACGTGATCGAATGGAATGCGCGCGATCGCCCATTGCGCTGTGTTTCAGCATGGGCATGACTTTGAGCTGAATGACGCCAAAGGCGACGAGCAGGGCGACGAGCAGGACGAGGGCGCGGCGTTTCTTCGGCGCCATCAGAATCAGTGAGAAACATGCGCCGGCGTAGAGACCGGCCGCGGCGGATCGCGACTTCGTCAGCCAGAGGGCGTACACGCAGACGGCCAGCGCGATGAGCCCCATCACGACAAGGTCGATTCGCTGGCCGGCGTTGGCGTCGCCCGCTTTCCTGCGCTGCAGACCGGCGAGGATGGCGCCGGCGGCAACGAAGATGGCGGGAAGCAGGCAGGCGCCGAACCAGAGTTCATTGCCGACGGGGTACCAGAGGCGATGGCGGGAGTCGGGGCGACCGAAGAAATACCAGATTCCGAAGAGCGCCATCAGCGTGACAAGCAGCGTCATGACGGCGGAGAGTCGCCGCGCGTCGATCGGCCGCAGGGCGACGGCGAGCGGCAGCCACCAGCCGAATGTCAGGAAGCGGAGCAGGACGCCGCCGAGCGAAACGTCGCGCGCTTCGGAGGCGGCGTAGGAGGTGACCAGGCTGACGAAGAGCAGGAGGGCCCAGTAGATATAGGGCCCCTTGAAATGGCGTTTGAAGTCGTAGAGATCATCGATCGTCATGCGCGGCCGGCCGGAGCGCGTAAGCAGCTGTGCGCCGAAGAGGAGCATGAGCGCCGCCGCGCCGACGTTGAAGCAGAGGGCGCGGACTTCGACGCCGCGAAGCGTCGGGAAGGCGCTTCCGTCGCCCGCCGCATTGGCGAGCCCCAGGAAGGAGACGACGCTCTTCAGAAGGGATTGATCCTTCTGATGTGCGTCGGAAAAGGCCTGTGGATTTGACAGGAAGCAGGCGCCGGCGATCGAAATCGACGCCACGATCAGCATCAGCGTGCTGAACAGATTCTGTTTCGATGTTGCAACTTCGGGCGTGGTCAAAAGATCCTCACTTCCGGGATTGCGCGTCGTTTTCACTCGCGTCGCACGGGTCGTACGTACATACGGGCGACGGTTGGCCCTCGGGCGTTACGCCGCGGGCCTCAGGCCAGTTCGGCGACGGCCTCATCGAGGCGTTCACAGGCGGCGATGGCGATGTCGCCGCGGTCCTTCGGCTTCGCGTCAGCGCTGAGTCGCGGCGCCAGGCATCGCGTGAACCCCACGCGACCCGCCTCGGCGGCGCGCTGTCTCGCATGATGCACGGGACGGACTTCCGCGCCCAGCCCCAGCTCCCCGAATACGACGGTCCCCGTGGGCAGGGTCCGATTCGTCATGGCGGAACAGACGGCCAGGGCGATGGCCAGATCGGCGGCGGGCTCCGTCACTTTCACGCCGCCGACGACATTGATGAAGACGTCCTGGTCGCCGACGACGCAGTCGGCGTGTTTTTCGAGGACGGCGAGGACCATCGCCGTGCGCGCCGCATCGACGCCCGTGGTCTTGCGTTTGGCCGAGCCGAAGACGGATTGCACGCAGAGGGCCTGGACTTCGACGAGCAGTGTCCGGGTGCCTTCGCAGGCCGCCAGAACGACGCTCCCGGGCCGGCCCTCTCGCTGCTCGGCGAGGAACATCTTCGAGGGATCGGGGACGGGGGCGAGACCGCGATCCGTCATTTCGAAAATGCCGAGTTCGTCCGTCGAGCCGAAGCGGTTCTTGATCGCCCGCACGAGGCGATGCGAGTGGAATCGATCGCCTTCGAAATAGGCGACGCAGTCGACGAGGTGCTCGAGGATCTTGGGGCCCGCGATGGAACCCTCCTTGGTGACGTGGCCGACGAGGATGAGGGCGAAGTTCATGCGCTTGGCGAGCCAGATGAGCCGGGCGGCGGCGTCGCGAAGCTGCGTCACGCTGCCGGGGGCCGCGGCGAGATCGGGCCGGTAGATCATCTGGATCGAGTCGATGATGACGACGTCGGGCTTCTCCTGCTGGAGGAGGTTGATGATGATGTCGAGATTCGTCTGCGCCGCGACGCGCATGGGGGAGTCTTCCAGGTTGAGCCGGGCGGCGCGGAGGCGGACCTGCCCCAGCGACTCTTCGCTGGTGATATAGACGGTCTTTCGTTTCGACGCGGCGAGGGCGTGGCCCGTCTGGAGGAGGAGCGTGGATTTGCCGATGCCGGGATCGCCGCCGATCAGGACGGCCGAGCCGGGGACGATGCCGCCGCCGAGGACACGATCGAATTCGCTGACGCCGCTGTGGTAGCGCTTTGTGTCATCCGGCCGGACATCGGCGAGCGCCTGAACGAGGGCCTCTTCCGTCGGCATGGCGATGGGACGATGTTTGTCCTCGCTTGTCCCGACGACGCGTTTTTCTTCGAGGGCGTCCCATTCACCACAGGTGGGGCACTTGCCCATCCAGCGCGACTGAATGGCGCCGCAGTACTTGCAGACGAACTGGGAATGCTGTTTGGCCATGGAGGGGGATCATACGCGATATCTCGGCGTTGATCCCCGGCGGTCGTTGCGCGTGTGGCGCGCCGCGATCCCTGGCGATTCGCTCAGGCGCCCAGCAGCAGGGCGACGAAGCCCGCGACGTCGCGGCCGTCGACGGCGCCGTCCTGGTTGACGTCGGCGGGCGCGCAATCCGCGCCCTCCAGGAGCAATGCGACGAATCCCGGCAGGTCGCCGATATCGAGAACGCCGTCGCCATTGACGTCACCAATCGCATCGTTGTCGTCTGAAACGCCGTTGTGGTTGCAGTCGCTGGAAGGGAACGCGACGTCGATGAACTCGGCGATATCGAGTCCGTTGAGAACGCCGTCCCGATTGAGATCGGCCAACGGGCAGCTCGCGCCGGCGAGAAGCGCTGCGATGAAGTCGGCAAAGTCTGATTCATCCGTGACGCCGTCGGCGTTCATGTCGCCCGGCAAATCGCATTCGTCCGGGATACTGTTGAGGTTGCAATCTCGTGAGGTGATGTCCAGAACCTGCACGGCGCCTTCCCAGAACGTCACAAAGGTCTCGTAAGGTGTTCCCATGACGGCGACGCCGTTGTCCAGGCCGACGCTCGTGACGTTCGAAAACGCCAGCCGCTTCACCTCGCTCCAGACGCCGTCGACCCGCCGGAACAGGTACGCGCCCCTCGTGGATCCGACAATGACGAATTCGCCGTCAATCGTCACGCTCTGACCGAACAGGTCAGCAGAGGCCGGGGCCGAGGCGCTCAGTTTCTGTACCTCCTGCCACGCGCCGGCCACTCTTTGGAAGACGTATGCGGATCCACTGTTGTTGGCGATGTCGTCGTCTCTTGGGGCGCCGACAACAATCGTGTCGCCATCGATCGCAACGCTGACGCCGAAATAATCGGAATTGGCCCGGTCCGATGCGATGAGTGTCGCCTCCGGGTCCCAGTTTCCGTTCACCCGACGGAAAACGTACGCCGCGCCGCCAAAGCTGGCGTCACCCCACGCCCCACCGACGAGTGTGTCTCCGTCGATCGCAACGGATTCGCCGAGGAGTCGGCTGGGCGACGGGTTGGAGACCGTCAACTTTGTCTCCTCCTGCCACGCGTCGCCGGTTCTCCGAAAGATGTACAGGGCGCCGGCGTTGTTGCCAGCCTCGTCATCTCGATCGGCGCCAATCAGCGCCAGATTCCCATCCAGGGCGACACTGGCGCCAAACCCTGTCGAGGAGACGCCGTCCGATGGCGTCAGCGACGCCTCCAGCGTCCAGATTTCGCCAACTCTGCGAAACACCTGTACGGCGCCGGCGGGGACATCCGAGCGTCCGCTGACCAGGATCGAATCTCCGCTGACAGAGACATGAACCTCGCCCCCGAACTCGAGCCCGGGATCGTCGCTCCAGCGAAGCGTCGATTCGTTATCCCAGCCATCGTTCGACTTTCGGAAGGCTGTCGCGAATTGTCGAAATGCAATCTCGATGCCATCCTGTCCGTGACCGACGACGATCGTATCGCCGTCAATGGACACGTGGCCGCCGAACATCTCGCCCGGCAGGGGATCCGGGAGTGTGATCTCGTCGCCGATGGCCGCGTCGCAGTCATCGGGGACGCCGTTGGCGTTGCAGTCCGCTTCGCAATCGTCCGGCACGAAATTCGCGTTGCAATCGTCGTACACGACGCCGTCACCATCCGGATCCGAGGGCGACAGATCGCAGTCGTCGGGAACGCCATTGAGGTTGCAGTCCGAATCGCAGGGATCGGGAATCCCATTCACATTGCAGTCCGCAATGATGACGCCGTCGCCATCCGGATCCGATGGATCGAGATCGCAGTCATCGGGGACACCGTTGGCGTTGCAATCGAGCTCGCAGTCGTCGGGGATCGCGTTCTGGTTGCAGTCGGCGATGACAACGCCGTTTCCATCGGGGTCCAGCGGGTCGATATCGCACTCGTCGGGAATGCTGTTTCCGTTGCAGTCCTGACCCAGCAGGTCAAAGATGTAGGCGCTTCCGGTGTTGGCGCCGGCGCCGGCGTGCTGGGAGGCCGTGGAAACAACCGTCCGGCCTTCCAGCGCGACATCGCCGCCGAAGTCATCTCCCTCGGCGGTATCCGACGCAACCAACTTCCTGAACTGCGACCATTGTCCATTGATCTCGCGGAGGATGTAGGCGGCGCCGGCATTCTCACCGGCATCGTCGTCGCCCCGCGCGCCGACAACCGCCAGATCGCCGTCCAGGGCGACGCTCCATCCGACGTAGTCGGCAAAGCCCGCGTTGGGCGCCGTGAAAACCGTCTCCTGATCCCACACGCCGGCGTCGCGACGGAAGATATAGGCGGCGCCTCTCGTGTTTCCGGCCATGCCGTCCCCCGGAGCGCCGACAATCGCAACATCGCCGCTGAGGCTGACGGACTCGCCGAAGAATCCGCTGCTGTACGCCTGGGAGGGCGTCAGCCGGGTTTCTTCCTGCCAGAGGAGTCCCGTTTTTCGAAAGACATAGACGACGCCGCTCGCCGACGCGCCGGCGTTCTTTCGCCGGGCGCCGATCAGCACCTGGTCGCCGTCAATCGAGAGACTCGATCCGAACTCGTCATTGGACGTCATATCAGAGGCGAAGAGCTTCTGCTGAAACCGCCACACGCCGCCCGTGAGCCGATAGATGTACACCGCGCCGCCGTTGAGCGCGACGTCGTCGTCCTGCGAGGCGCCGATCATGATCGTGTCACCGCGGATCGCCACGGCGTAGGCAAATAAGTCGATATCGTTCGGATCGTCAGAAACGAGCTTGGTTTCCTCCAGCCAGACTCCGTTGACGCGATGAAAGACGTACGCGGCGCCGGCGTTGTGACCACCCGAGTCTTCGCCATAGGCGCCGACTACGGCTCGGTCACCGTCAATGTCGACGCTGAGGCCGAACAGGCTCTCGGCGGCCGCGTCCGACGCCGTCAGTCGGGCCTCTTCCAGCCACGTGTCATTCGACTTGCGATAGATGTAGGCGGCCCCCGTGTCCACGGTTCCCAGGGCCGCGGTTCCTCTGCCGACGATGAGCGACTCGTCGGAAATCGCGGCGCTCAGCCCGAACAGCGCCGGGGTCGTCTCGGATTGAGTGAACACTCTCGATTCAAACGTCCCGAGCTCGCATTCGTCCGGTATCTGGTTCCCGTTGCAGTCGGCGCTGATTTCGCCGTTGCCATCGGGATCGGAGGGATCGATGTCGCAATCATCCGGCACGCCGTTGTCGTTGCAGTCGAATTCGCAATGGTCGGAGACGCCGTTCAGGTTGCAGTCCGTCAACGACCCTTCGCATTCCGTCGGAACGCCATCGTTGTTGCAGTCATCACTGACCAGACCATCGCCATCCGGATCCGAGGGATCGATGTCGCACGCGTCGGGAATGCCGTTGTTGTTGCAGTCGGTCAGCAGAGGTTCGCAATCTTCCATGACGCCGTTGTTGTTGCAGTCGTGGTAGATCAGGCCATCACCATCGGGATCGGCCGGGTCCAGGTCGCACTCGTCAGGGACTCCGTTGGCGTTGCAGTCGGCGCCCGAGAGTTCGCAGGTGTCGGGAACACTGTTGTTGTTGCAGTCGGCGCTGAATTCGCCGTTGCCATCGGGATCGGAGGGATCGATGTCGCAGTCGTCGGGGACACCATTCGCATTGCAGTCGGCTTCGCAGGTGTCGGGTACGCCGTTGGCGTTGCAGTCCTTGCTGATCAGGCCGTCGCCGTCAGGATCGGTCGGGTCGACATCGCAGACGTCGGGCACGCCGTTCGCGTTGCAGTCGGGATCGCAGTCATCCGGCGTCAGGTTCTGATCGCAGTCGTCGGCGACAACACCGTCGCCATCCGGATCGGACGGATCCAGCTCGCAGTCATCCGGGACGGCGTTGCCATTGCAATTTCGGGCAAAGACATCAAACAGGTAGGCCTTGCCGCCACCGGGACCATCGAAGGAGAGGCCCGGGGCGCCGACGATCGCAAACCGGCCATGGATCGCGACGGAGGCGCCCAGACGATCGTCTCTTGTGTCGTCAGAGGCCGTGAGTCGTCGAATCTCGTTCCACTGGCCGTCGCGGCGCCGGAAAACGTACGCGGCTCCGGTGATATCGCCGAAACCACCGTCGCTGTTGCTGAAATAGGCGCCGACGATGGCCAGATTGTCGTCGATGGACACATCTGAGCCGAAACGATCCGCATCACTCGCATTGGATGCGTACAGCGGCGTCTCTTCCTGCCAGACGCCATTGACCCGACGGAATATGTAGGCGGCGCCGGCGTCCTGGCCGGCCGTGTCGTTGTGATATGCGCCGATGATCGCGGTGTCTCCGTAAATCGACACGGAAGCGCCGAAGTTGTCATTCATCGCGGCATTCGACGCAAGGAGCCTGGCCTCTTCCGTCCACACGCCATTCGTTCGGCGATAGACATACGCGGCGCCGCAATTGACATCCACCTGATCGCTGATGGGGGCGCCGACAATGGCGACGTCACCCCTGACGGCGACACTGACACCGAAGAAGTCGCCCGCGGCGGCGTCCGACGCTGTCAGTTCCGCCTCTTCCACCCACACGCCGCCGACGTATCGAAACACATAGGCGGCGCCGCTGTCGGGGAACGCGCCATCATGCGTACGCGCCCCCACGATCACGGTGTCGCCGCTGATCGATACCGAAAAGCCGAACGAGTTGTCCTGGGTCACATTCGAAGCGATGAGTGTCGTCACTTCCTGCCAGGTCCCGTTGACGCGATGGAAGACGAGCGCGGCGCCGCTGTTGGGACCGCTGTCGTTGCCACCGTCTGCGCCGACGACGGCCCAGTCACCGTCAATTGCGACGGCCGCGCCGAATCTGTCATTCGACGCAGGGGCGGCCGCCGTCAGTTCGGCTTCCTCCTGCCACAGACCGGCGGCGTATCGATACACGTATGCGGATCCGGAATTGGCAATCGATCCGCCGTTGAGGTCGCTTCCGACGATGGCGACGGCTCCACGGATACTGACGGAGTGCCCGAATCGCGCGGGCTCAACGAGGTTGCTGGCCGACAGTCGCGTTTCAAACGTTCCGAGTTCACACTCGTCCGGCGTCTGGTTGCTGTTGCAGTCCGCGCTGACAACGCCGTCGCCGTCGGGATCGGTGGGGTCGATGTCCATCGCGTCTTCAACGCCATTGCCGTTGCAGTCTTCGGCGCGAAGCGTCGCTGGTGAGATGACAAAGAGCGCCAGTCCGATGCAGGCGGAAATCCATCTCAGTCGTGTGTCATGGTGTCGTGAAGGCATCCTGCGATCTCCGGCTTCGGGGGCCTCACTTCGAATTTCATGTGATTATGGCGGAATCGACGCGGAATCCCAAGCGAGCGCGTGCAAATCGTGTCGTTCGGCGCAGAAAACGAGTCATTGAAGGAGAAATGCCCGGACGGCGTCGTCGCGCCACGAACAAGACAGTGAGGCGCTGACTGGACAGCGAGGCGATGGAGGGCGCCGCCCGCCGTCCGCATCGTGGTTACGCGTCGCCCCGCGTCGCCCGCATGTGCGCCATCATGGCCTTCAGCCTGTCCTTCTTCTCCCGAATCAGTCGATAGACGTGCTGCTGACGCGGATTGATGTTCCCGATGGGTGACATCACAGTCCAGTCCGTAATCAGTTCGACGGAGTGTTCACTTCGATCGCCTTCCTTCATCCCCGAGACGTTGTAGGGCGTGTTGGCGAGTGTCGCGTCGATCGTCGCTTCCTTCGCGGCGTGAACCTGGAACCAGAGATGTTCACGTTCGTCATCGGCGCCGTTGTCGACCGGGTAGCCGAGCTTGACGATCATCGGAAGCTCGAGTTCCGCGAGATCCTCCCAGATCCGTCTGAATACCCCATACGTATTGCGCGCCCGGCTGGCCATCAGGTTCGTGGCGTCTCCCGTAAACGCGATGACGGGATTCGCCGGCAATGGGCGCGTCAGGAACTGATTGATCCGAGGTCTTCGGCGGAAGCGCCCGAAGAATCCGCGGGTGGGCTCGACGATGACGGCGCGGCGCTCCATGTGGTATTCGTCAGCATCGCGCACCCTGGTCTCGCTGGCGGGGGCGGATTTATGGAATTTATCGACGGGGCAGAAGGCCAGATGTCCATTGGGATGAATGAGCTTGATGTCCGCTGTCTGCAGGGTCACGGCTTCTTCCGCGATGGCGAAGGCGATGGAGCGCGAGAGATCACCGCCGCCACTGACGACGCTCTCGTCCGGATGCAGAATGTCGAAGTCGAAGAAGCCGATCTCGCCGAGACCGTGGGTGTGAAACCAGCGGACGGGACCGCCGTTGTCCGCCTGCACCGCGTGTATGGCGAAGATCTGGGAGATATCCAGGTCGGCGTCGTGCGCGACTTCGTCGTCGAGCGAGTCTCGCGACCAGAGCCGATACGCCATCAGGTCCATGGCCATGACACCGTCGTCGCCCATGATCGCGCGAAGGAAGCGCAGCAGGTTCTTGCGATCGGCCAGCAGGTTCGCGCGCGTTGCGGAGATCTTTACGCGCACGCCGACACCGGCCGCGCGGGCCTCCTCTTTCTCACCTTCCAGCAGCGACCAGTCATGATCGATCATCAGTGGCGCGAGCCGGGTCTTCTCCGGTCGGATCTCCGCATTGCCCCATTGCGGATGGCGGACGCGGATTTCCCAGTCCGCGTGGGTTGATCCTTTGACCAGCCCGACGTTCATGCCGTGTTGCTTGAGAAAGGCGAATTCCTGTGGCCTCGGGACGGCGCGGCCGCGGAAGAAGACGCCACCGATACAGTCAATCGACTTGTTGAACCAGCCCATGTGGATCCCCTTCCTTCCGGCCTGTCCGGGCGACGGCGTTTTGCCGCGCCGGCGACTCGTCTCGCGTCCACGGCCGGATATGATACGCGAAAACAGACGCCCCAGGAGCCCGACGCCATGGCCGTAAACGCCAGCCCCATGTATCAGAAAGCCGAGGAGCGCTATCGCTGCGCGACAAGCCCGCAGGAGAAGCTCGACGCGCTTCAGGAGATGCTGCGCCTGGTTCCCAAGCACAAGGCGAGCGAAAAAGTCCAGCAGCAGATCAAGGAGCGGATCAAGAAGACGAAGGACCAGGCCGGCAAGGCCGCGAAGTCCGGCGGCGGCCATCAGCACGATCCGATGAGTGTTCCGCGGCAGGGGGCGGGGCAGGTCCTGCTGCTTGGGGCGCCGAATGTCGGCAAGAGTTCGATCGTCGGGGCGCTGACCAAAGCCAAAGTCGAGATCGCGGAGTTTCCGTTCAGCACCCACGCGGCCACGCCGGGCATGGCGCATCACGAGGACGTACCGATTCAGTTGGTCGACGCGCCGCCCGTGATGGATGGGCATCCGCAGCCCGGCATGATGAACGCCATCCGAAAGGCGGACGTTGTGCTGCTTGTGGTCGATCTCTCGGCGATCGAGCTCATCGATCAGTTTCAGCAATGTGTCGCGCTGTTCGAGTCGCACGGCATGCATCCCGTGTCGACGGCGGAACTCGACTACGGTCACACCCACGAAGACGGAATCATGGGCATGGAAGAGGAGGAGCACGAGGCGATGCGCCTGCCGAAACGCGTGCTCGTCGTCGCCAACAAGATGGACGCCCCCGACGCGATGGAGAACTACGAGACATTCAGGGAGCTCTCCGAGAGCGAGCTGAAGATGATTCCGATCTCGGCGCAGACGGGTGAAGGCCTGCCTGAGATGATGGCGGCGCTCTTCGAAATGCTGCATGTCATTCGCGTCTATGCGAAGAAGCCGGGCAAGCCCGCCGACAAGGAGGCGCCGTTCATTCTGCCCGTCGGCGGGACGGTGGAGGACATGGCGAGGCTCGTGCACAACGACGTCGCCGAGAATCTGAAGCACGCCCGCATCTGGGGCGGCAGCGTCCACGACGGCCAGCAGGTCACGGCGCATCACGTTCTGACGGACAGGAATGTCGTGGAATTGCACGTCTGATCGCGTGCCGCGGATTGAACGGGCGGCGCCGCAGAAGTACCATATTCCCTATGGGCCCCGGGTCGTGGGCGAACCGGATCGGGCCGGATCGCCGGCGGTCTCTCCGCTGCCGGAGGCGCCGCCACTGCGGCGTGTAACATGACGCAATCCATGCGGACTCGACTTCTCTTTGCGGGATCGATGATTGTCCTTTGCGCAGTCGGACATCTTCGCGCCGGCGAACTCGATTGTGACAACAATGGCGTGCCGGACGCCGAGGAACTCAGCGGTCACGACTGCAACGCCAATGGCGTGCTGGACGTGTGTGAGAACGACACGCTCGGCGGCGCCACGACGCTGTCGGCCGGGTCTTCCGGCGTTCTGGGGCGACCCGCGTTCGATCTGGAAGGGGACGTACTCGTCCTGGGTTCCCCGTCCGCATCGGTCAACGGACTTTCCCGCAATGGTCTCGTGCAGATCTATCGTCGCGTCAATGGCGACTGGTCGCTTGAGCAGGAAATCGGCGGCGCTGAAAGCAACACGCGTTTCGGCGGCGGCGTCGACATCTCGGGCGATCGGATCGCGATCATCACGGCGACGTCGAGTCTCTCAGGCGGCGTTAACGTGTATCGTTACGACAGCGTCGGCGGTCAATGGGTGGAGGAGTTCGACCTCCGAGACCTGGAAACCGGCGTGACCATTTCAACGATCTGGGCGCGGGTGGCGATCGATGGGCATTGCCTGGTCGTCAGCCGCAACCGATCCCAGCGACCTACGGAATTCCTGTTCTATGAACTGGAAGGCGGCGCGTGGACGCACAAGCAGACGATCTACAACGCGAGCCAGGTGACGACGACGGGGCCTGGCGACTTCGGGCTCTCTCAGAACGTGTTCGCCTTCTACGAGGAAGTTCCCGACCCGGAATTCGGCGGATCGTCCCATCTGGCGATTTTTGAATGGAACGGATACGGCTGGACGCGCACGGCGCGGTTTCTGTTTTACAGCGACAATCTGACATCATTCATCATCGGCGGACTCGAAGTGACATCGGATCGAATCGTTGTGGCGCCCAAGCTTCAGGGCGCCATTTCGTTCCGACGGTCCGAGAGCGGATGGGGCCACGAAGCCACTGTAAACAGCCTGAATCTTCCGCTCGGCTACAGCTATGCGGGCTGGTCGGCGCGCCGGGGAGATCGCTTCTTTCTGGGCGGCGAATCCAACGGCGAGCCCACCCTGATGGAGATTCTCTTCGATCAGGCGCCGCCGGTGCTGGCGCCGCTTGAGAGCTGGACGGGGCGCATCGCCAGAGGCGGGTTCGTCGGAGGGCGATACGCCTATATCGAACACGCCGTTGATTCGACGCTCTATCTTCTGGACATCAATCAGGATTGCGACAATGACGGCGTTCCCGATGGATGCGCGATTGCGGGCGGGGCGCCGGATGTCGACGAGGACAACGTGCTCGATGACTGCGAGGTGGACTGCAATCAGGATGGCGTACCGGATGATGTGCAGCTGGCCGGCGGCGACTGCGATCATAACGGCGTCCTCGATGAATGCGACATCGATCCACTGGATCCCGATGGTGACGGCGTTGTGTCGGCTGACTGTAACGAGAATGGGATTCCGGATGGCTGCGAGGATGACTGCGACGGCAACGGCGTTCCCGATGACTGCGATCTGAATGCGGCCGATCCCGATGGCGACGGACAGGTCGCCGACGACTGCAACGCCAACGGCGTCATCGACACGTGCGACATCGGACGTGGCGTTCGCGAACTCGCCCGACTGACGCCCCGCGCCCCGTGGTTGACTTCGCAGGATCGTTATGGCGTATCGCTGGCCGTCGAGGGCGAACTCATCGTTGTCGCGGCCCAGATCGATTCAAGCCTGGCCCCGAACAGAGTGTATGTCTATCGGCGGACTGGCGGCGAGTGGGTCGAAGAGGCGATCCTCACGCCCGATCTGAGTGTGATCGATTTCGGTTACCAGGTCGATATCGCCGATGGCCGGATCTTCATCGGGGAGTTCGATTCCGTTTCACCTTACGAGGCTCGGGTCGCCGTTTACGAACGCGTGTCGGAGGGTTGGGTCAGAACGCAGAGCATCGTCGTCGCCCCCTCTGTATCGTTTGCTGGACGATTCGATGTCCTCGGCGACGAACTCCTCGCGTTCGGACCTCAGACGAATGTCGCCACGCTCTATCGCATGACGGATGGCGTCTGGGCGCCGGTCAACACATTCACGAATTCGTTCACCCGCCTCGGGATTGCGTTGAGCGAAGAGTTCGTGGCCTTCGGCGCCATCGGCGGCGTATACATCTATCCCAGGGACGAATCGCCCAATCCCGGCCTGAGTTATTACTATCGATCTGTCATGCCGGCGCAGAGCCCCGGCGCAAGCCAGCCGATCGCGATTGTGGATGACAAGGTCTTTGTGGGGCACATACTGAGCAGAGCGGATACTTCCAACAGCGTTGTCGGTGCGGCGGATGTGTACGGTAGCTTCGTCGATGACTCGTGGAGCGGCGTCATGCGGCGCTGGGCGCCTGAGGCCCATTTCTCGAAAGGCGTCGCCGATGGCGCCAACCAGGGCTGGGCCCTCGCGGCGCACGGCAATCGATGCTTCGTCGGCTTTCCTTCCGCCGCCTCGAATGTGGGCGTCGTGCGACTCTATGAATCCGATGGGGCGATCTGGCATGAGCGCGCCGTGATTGCGTCGCCTCTGGCGCCGCAGCCGCTGCAATTCGGATCAACAATGGCGGTATCGGATCGCTATCTCGTTGTGACCGCCGGCGTCGGAACGATACCGGCGTTAAGCTCGTTTGCTGACACAGTCGTGGTGTACGCGCTCGATCTGGATATCGACGACAACGGCGTGCTCGACACCTGCGAAGCCGATTGCGACAACAATCTCTATCCCGACGAGGGCGAGCGCACCATCGACGGGTTTGTCCGCGCGCTGCTCAATGGCGGGGCGGTCTGCGTGTTCGACATGAACGATGACGGCGAGCTCAGTGGTCTCGATGTGGCGCCATTTGTCGACTTGCTGATCACGGCGCCGTGACGCGGCCCTGGTGTCAAGCGTGACGACGACCGGCGAAACCTGACGTGTGCGAACACGGCGACAGAGTCATCCGACGATGAAGGCCGAGAACGTGGAAACCTCGTTTCAGGTCGCGATCTCCAGCGGGGGGATACGTCTCTCGCGCAAGGTCGAGGCGCCCAATGGGATCCTGCTCTGCGATGTTCTGGGCCGTTATTTTCGGCTGCCACGATCGACGCCCAACCGGACGGTGATGCAGATCATCTTCGTCATCGTGGCGCTGGGGTTGCTCCTGTTCCCGGGGCGGTTCATCGTGGCGCGGGGCGGGGCGGCCGCGATCATCGTCCTGCATCTGTTCATGAATCGAGGCGGTCACGATTGCGATATCGGCGGCGATGTCAGTGAGCTGCGAAGCGCCTTCCCGAATCGTCGGCTCGTTGCGATAGACCGCGAAGATGTCCTGAATGAGATTGCAGACCTTGAAGACGCGCCGTTTGAACCCGTCGTCATCGCGCAGGTCGAAGCGCCATTGCGGCTCCGTCGTCAGTTCGCCTTCGGTCTGTTTCCGGCCCTGGCTCTCAATGCGGCTGTGGGCTCGCTCACGACGGGGGCCGGCGTTCTCAATTTCATCGCAACATGCCTGCTCATCGGCCTGCTGATACATGTCGTCACGCTGCGAATCCGACCAGCGTACTATCGAATGACGCCCGGACGACTCGAATACGTGCGCAGCCGGATCCTCCGGCGCGAGGCCAATTGCGAAATCCTCGATATCTGGGATCTTCGGACAGCGGAAATCTGGCTTGTCCGTGGAATGCTGATGCTCGCCTCGGCGGAGCGGAGGCCGACGGAAATCCACTGCCTGTTTACCGAGGCGCCCTGGGACATGTGGAACGCCGTGTTCCACGCGGCCATCAGCACGCACGATTCGCCGCCGCCGCCGACTGATCGGGTCTATCCATAGGGGAAGTTATATGTCGGACGGGCGACCGCCGAATTCTGAAAGCGCCGCGATGACCCCTGCGCCATCGAGCGACCTTCACGTCGAGACGCGGTACCAACCCATGATCACGATTGGCCCGGCGTGGAAGATTGAACGAGCGACGATTGTGAAGATTCGCCGGGCGCCGAATGGAATTGTCGTGGGCGAGCTTCCCGACGCGCGGCCATTGTCCGATGGACATTCAGCCCTGGCGATGATTGTGGTGGGATGTGTCGGCTTCGTGTGCCTTGCGTGGTTCGCATCGCGGCTCGGCCCGGGCGTGGCGCTTGCATTCGTGGTCACGTCGATCTGGTCGGTGTTTGGGAGACACCTGATGGAACCCGATGCGGGAAAGCTCCGTGAGAAGTTGCGGCGGGCTGCGGTCGAAGCGCACGGTGGCGCACGGCTTCGCGCCTATGCCCACGCGTCGGATACGGCCGGCATCGAGGCGGTCACGGATGTTCCCTTTGAACCCGTCATCGTGGCGCGAAATCGGCTGATCCCACGCATGCGGTATATCCTTATCGTCGGGTTTCTCGCAATGCTCGTGTGCGCGCTGATGCTCAGGCCGATCCTGCCATTTGAAGGCCTCCTGCTGGTCTGTGCGCTCGCGGCGCCCGTTGGGACGCTGATATTCTGGTTTTGCGCAAAGCTGAATCCATGGTATTTCCGTATCACGCCAGGACGGATGGACCTGTTCCGGTTTGAACCGTTCCGTCGGCGTCGGGAAGGCGTGGTATTGAACGCATGGGATCTTCGCGACGCGCGGATCGAACTCTTCGACAGCGTCGTGACGATACGACGCGGACCGGACGATGACGACGACGCGTTTCGTATCCCCCTGAAGGCGCTGGCCGAGCCGACTGCGTTCGCCCAGGCGTTATATCGGGCGGCCATCAGCACGCACGAAGCGCCGGCGCTGCCTGACGAGCAACTCTAGATCGTCCATCGCTCAAGGCGTTGACGTGGCGAGGGCGTCACGCGTCGAGAGCGCTAACGGGAGTCGTCGATGAAGGACTCGGCGTCATCAACAATGGGCGAAGCGGCGCTGGCAAGCGAAATCAGCGTCGACATGCGGCTCGACCCCTTCATCGCCGAGGGGATGGACCGGCAGTTCGATCGAGCGCAGATTCTCAACATTCATCGAACGTCGACGGGAGTTCTCCTCGGGAATCCGGACAAGGCGAGCCCGCTCGCCTGCGGTCAGCCTTCGATGAAGTGGGTCTTGATTATTGTGATCGCCGCGTTTGCGATCTCATGGCTGGCCGTCACCTTTGTCGGACAACTGGCCCTGATCGGTGTCATAGCCGCCGCGCTTGCGCCGATTGCCACAAGTCTGTTCGACGCGTGGAATGGTCTCAAACGACGCAGGCTCAGAAGTCGGCTGCGCGAGGCCGCCGCCGTTGCTCATTCGCGTGAACGCCTCCGCGCCTACCTTCACGCGGACGATACGGCGGAGATCGATGCAATGACCGACACGCCTTTCGAGCCCGTTGTCATTCGTCGTGAGCGATTGATACTCAAAGGTCGATACGTGTTTCCCATCAGCGTACTCGCGAGCGCTGTCCTCATCCTGTTGATTCGTCCCATTCTGCCGTTCCACTGGATCTACCTGGTATGGTTCATCCTGACGCCTTCCGGTCTGATTGCCCTTTGGCTCTACCCACGGGCAAACCCCTGGTACTATCGCATTACTCCAGGGCGGATGGACCTCATCCGATTCGAGCCGTTTCGCCGCAATCGCGCCGGCACAATCCTTCGAGAGTGGGACCTGCGAGAGGCGTGGATCGAGTTTTTCGACGGCGTCATCTCGTTGCGACCGACCGCTGCGAACGCGGATGCGTTTGAAATCAAAGTCGGAGAACTGGGCGAGCCGCAGGCGTTTGTCTACGCGCTCTTTCGCGGCGCGGTTAGTTCGTACGACGCGCCGGCGCTTCCTGTCGATCGACTGTCCTAGTGGGCCGTTCACGCAAACCGAACGCAATAGACCGGCGGCAGATGGTTCGACACGCAGGCCCAGGAATCGCCCTGGTTCTTCGTGGCGAAGACGCTGCCCGTCGTTGTGCCGAAGACGAGGCTGTCGCCCGTGTCGTCGATCGCCAGGGCGTGGCGGAAGACGATATCGTAGGCGTGTTCCTGCGGCAGGCCGTCCCGCAGTTCCTCAAAACTGGCGCCGCCGTCGCGCGTGCGATTGACGACGAGCTTGCCATCGACGGCGTAACGCTTCTCATCCTTCAACCCCGGAACAAACCACGCCGTGTCGGGTTCGTTCGGATGCACGGCGCAGCAGAAGCCGAAGTCCGACACGGGGACGTGGTCCACGTGTGTCCACGACTTGCAGCCGTCCAGCGTGCGGAAGATGCCATTGTGATGCTGCGTCCACATTGCGTCGGGGCTGTGTTTGCAGGCGACGACGATGTGCGGATCCTGGGCGTTTTCCTCGTACTTCTGCTCGGGCGGCATGTAGGCGGCGAACATGCCCTTCGAGCGGATGTTCCACGTCTCGCCGCCGTCGTCCGACTGCCAGGCGCCACCGCAGGAGATACCGACCGTGATGCGCCGGCTGTTCCGCGGATCCACGATGACGGAGTGAATTCCCGCCGCGTCGAAGCCGCCGCCGAACCACTGCTCGCGCTCCTTGCGGAACCACAGGTCGCGTGACATCGTCCAGCTGGCGCCGCGGTCCGTCGATCTGAACAGACCGCCGGGGAGCGTTCCCGCCCAGATGACGCCGCTCTCATCGGCGCCGCCGGCCGTCAGTTCCCAGATCATCTGCAGTTTCCATTCGATGATTTTGCCGCTGTACGGGTGCTTCCATGGTTCGGCGCCATCCGGGAGTGGTGGGTACTCCGGCACGGCGACTTCGGTCCACGACTTGCCGCTGTCGTCGCTGCGATGGAGCTTGGCCCCGAAGTGACCGTGGCTGAGGGCGGCGTAGAGCGCCCCGTCACGCGGGTCGTGAAGGACCATCGGGACATTGTCCCCGAGGAAGTCGACGCGGGCGATGTGCCAGCCGCCGCCGTTCCACTTGCCGTTGCGTTCGAGATAGAAGAGCCCCTTGCGCGTACCCACGAGACAACGATCACTCATCACTCAATCTCCATTCAGCGAAACGCGTTGCGCTCGCGGGTTGACACTTTGTATTGTGCCACTGCTCTCGAGCAGTGCGGTCCGGAGGAAACGCCGTCATCCTCAGGACAAACCGGCGATGACGGCCCGAAGCTCAGGCGGCTCAACCGCCCGACAGCGCATTCATGACGCAGACGCTGCTCGTCGGCGTGACTTCATCGCTCAGCGTGTCCCGATCGCGGATCGGCCGGCCGTCCAGAAAGACATTCATATGCTGGCGCAGGGCGCCGCGTTCATCCAGGACGTATCCCCGCGCCTTTTCGTTGTCGGCAAAGACGGCGTTGAGAACCTCGCGCACCGTGGCGCCGTCAGCCTCACAGGGCGGGCAGGCGACGTGTCGCTGAATGTTCTGCGTAAAGCTGACGCGGGCCATCATGAGTCCTTCGGTTCCAGGTGAGGCATGATATCCGTTGCGCGGGGCGACGAGTAGTTAATTTACCGCGCCGTGTGACATCGGGCGGCCAAAGTCGCCTACGCGCCCTCATGACGATCCCGTATGCTCGCTGTTATGGACATCGCCGACGCCGTCAAACGTGTGACGCCAGTCGTGACGCGGTTGCGCCACGACATCCACGCCCATCCTGAACTCGGCTTCGAGGAGGTGGAGACCGCACGTCGTGTCGTTGAATCGCTTGCCGAACTTCCGAATCTGAAAATACAGACGGGCGTCGCCAGGACGGGGGTTGTGGCCACGCTGAACGCCGATCGCGCGGGTCCTGTGATCGCCCTCCGCGCCGAACTCGACGCGCTGCCGATACAGGAAACGTCGGACCTTCCGTATCGGTCGACGATTCCTGGTCGCATGCACGCCTGCGGACACGACGGTCACACGGCCTGTCTCGTCGGGGCGGCGATCGTTCTGTCGGAGATCGCGGACGAGCTGCCGGGCTGCGTGAAGTTCATCTGGCAGCCGGCGGAGGAAGGGCGCGCCGGCGGGGCGGTCATGCTGGATGAAGGCGTTCTCGAGAATCCGCGCGTGGACGCCGCCTTTGCCGTACACGGATGGCCCTATCTGCCGTTGGGCGCGATCGGCGCCCGCGCCGGGGCGACGATGGCGTCCGCGGATTTCTTCGAAATCACGGTTCGTGGCGTCGGCGCCCATGCGGCCTATCCGCATCGCGCCGTCGATCCGATCTTTGTGGGGGCGCAGATTGTCAGCGCCGTTCAGTCCATCGCGTCGCGCGGCGTCGACCCGCTGGACGCCGTCGTCGTGAGCGTCACGGAGTTTCACGCGGGAACCGCGAACAACATCATTCCCGCCACGGCGCGACTGACGGGCACGATTCGAACCCTGCGTGAACCCGTGCGTCACAGCGTTCTCGATCGCTTTGCGAAACTTGTTCGTCAGACGGCGTCCGCCCACGGCGCGGACGTGGAGATCGAGATGGGCCGCGGCTACCCTGTCCTCGTCAACGACGCGGACTGTGCGGCGTTCGTCTGTCGCGTCGCGGAAGACGTCTTTGGCGAGGCGGCCGTCGAGCGGGACCTGCCGGCCTGCATGGGAGGCGAGGATTTCGCATTTTTCGGACAGCGCGTTCCTGTCGCCTTCTGGCGCCTGGGCGTGGCGACGCGGCCCGTCGAGCGGCAGCCGACGCTGCATCAGTCAACGTATGATTTTCCGGACCTCGCCATTCCGATCGTGGTCCGCATGCACTGCGAGCTTGCAAAGCGTTTTCCGGGGGAGCGTGCCGGCTGATTTCGGCGTACAATCGGGAGACCGCGCAGGGGCGGTACAAGAGAGGGAACGATGCATCGATTCGACGCCGTATGGGAAGTCAGTGTGGAAGACGCCAAGCCGCTGATCGACGAGGTGAGCGCCGTGTTTCTTCTGGATGTGCGACATCCCGAGGAGTTCGACACGGCCCGAATCGAAGGGGCGTTTCTCTGTCCGCTCCCGGAGATTCCGGAGCGTATCGAGGAGATTCGCCAGGCCGCTGAAGGACGCAGTATCGTCGCCTACTGCCATCACGGTCATCGCAGCGTGCAGGCCGTGGCCTTTCTGCGCGAGGCGGGTCTCGGCGCCGCGAGGAGCATGTCGGGGGGCATCGACGCATGGTCACGCCGCATCGATCCGAACATCCCGCGATACTGATTTCATTTTCATCTGAACGGACGCGCCGCGTTGTCACGTGGCCGGATCGAATTCGCGCGATTCAGCTGCGCGTCGTTGTCGCCGGATCGAACTGCCGGCGGCCGCCGTCGTCGAGCTGAACGAGCAGGCCGTCGCGCGGATGGACATCGATGATTCGTCCTCGAAACGCGTGTCCCTCCGAGCGCAATTCGACGTGGGCGCCGATGTCAACACTGTGGCTCTGCCATAACTCGATCAATCGCGTTTCGTCGCAGTGGATGCGATCGCAGAGCGCCGCATCCAGGGCGCGAAGCGTGTGGCGCGCCACGCTGTGGCGATCGACGGGCGCCGTACTGAGCATGTCCAGACTTGTCGCGCGATCGCGCAGCTCCGGCGGAAAATGGCCGGGGCGCTGCAGGCAGTTGATCCCGACGCCGATGGCGACGACGTTCATGCCGTCATCGCGACGCCGTGATTCGACGAGGATGCCCGCGAGCTTTCGATCATTCACGTAAACGTCATTCGGCCATCGAAGGGATGGCGCGACGTCCGTCGCGTCGATGACGCCTCGAACGACGGCGATCCCGGCGAGCATCATCCACGCCGCGGGGGTGGTGGCGCCGACGGCTTCACACAACAGCACGGTAAACGTGAGCCCGGCGCCGTTGGGGCAGTGCCAGACGCGGCCGAGTCTGCCGCGGCCGGCCGTCTGGCGTTCCGCGAAGATGACGGTTCCGTCGGCGTCCTGATCGTCCGCGAACGTCAGCGCATACGTATTGGTGCTGCCCACTTCGGGGAGCATGATGATGCGCCGGCCGATGCGCGTGGCGCCAAGTCCTTCCCGCAGTCGGTCCGCGTCCAGCAGGTGATCGGTCGCGCGCATGGCTAGATCGCGTCCAGTCCCAGATCGAGGGCGGGGGCCGAATGGGTGATGGCGCCGACGGCGATGCGCTCGACGCCCGTTTCCGCCAGGGAAGCGATCATGTCGAGGGTTGCGCCGCCGCTGGCTTCCAGCTCGACTTTGCCTTTCAGACCCATCGCGTCGCGCATGCGGACGGCTTCCCGCAGGTCGTCGCAGGTGAAGTTGTCCAGCAGGACGACGTCGATCCCCACGACCTTGAGGAGCTGTGCGAACTGCGCCAGATCGTCGCACTCGACTTCCACGAACGCGGGTTGCGACGGCAGTCGTTCGATGCCGTTGAGCAGGGTCATGACGGCGTGGGCCAGGCGCTCCGTCGGGACATCGGCGATGTGATTGTCCTTGATCAGGACGGCGTCGTAGAGCCCCGTGCGATGGTTGTGACCACCGCCGCAGCGGACGGCGTACTTGTCCAGCATCCGGAAGCCGGGCGTCGTCTTTCGCGTGTCGTAGATCTTGGCGTGCGTCTGGCCGACGGCGCGGACGAATCGCTGCGTCATCGTCGCCACGCCCGACATGTGCTGCAGGAAATTCAGGATTGTCCGTTCGGCGGAGAGCATCTGGCCGACGGAACCGTTTAGCTTGGCGATACAGTCGCCCGGCGCCACGTCCGACAGATCGGCGTTTGGTCTGATCCATGTCAGGGCGACCTGTGGCGCCAGCGTCTCGACGAGTGTCGGCAGGATCGCCGCGCCGCAGAACCGGCCCGCCTGCCGCGCCGTCAACTGCCAGGTTCCGATGAGATTGAATGACGCCTCGTCCAGCAGACGCGACGTCAGATCGCCCGACGCGCCGAAGTCCTCCTCGCGCGCCAGTTCGATCAGTCGTTTGAGGAAGTTCCGATCGAATTCGAATTCCACGGCCATGACGTCGCCTTCGTCTCCGGGGTGATGGTTGTCGCGTGCGCCGGGCCTTCGAATCCCACGCGCACAGTTGTCCGGCCGGCGATAATATCACGAACCGACGACAATCGCCCGTACGAGGAACGCCGCCATCATGAAGAAGAAAGCCCCCGCCGGACAAGCCGCTCGATCAGACGCGGGTGGGAAGCGCCGTACGTCGTCCCGTCCGACCTCGGCAAAACCCGCGAGCGGCGTCCGAGCCGCCGACAATCTTCCTTATATGCGATCGCTCCCGGACGGCTGCTGCGATCTGATCTATATCGATCCGCCCTTTGCGACGCAGAAGCCGAGGACGGCCGCGGCGCGACAGCGGCGGACGCGTGACGGCGCGTTTGACGATCGATGGCCCGGCGGCGTCAAGGGCTTCCTCGCGTACATGCACCCGCGCCTCGTCGAGTGTCATCGACTGCTGCCGCAGACGGGCGTGATGTACACACATCTGGACTATCGGGCCGCCGCCTACGCCCGCGTGATGCTCGATACGATTTTCGGCGAAGGCAATTTCCTGAACGAGATCATCTGGCACTACCGCACGGGCGGCGCGAGCCGTCGCTGGTTCGCGAGGAAGCACGACACGATTCTGGTTTACGCCAGAAAGGCGGGGCGTCACACATTTCACGTTCAGCGCGGCGGCGCCTATCGAACCGAAGGGCTCAATCGCGACGAAAACAACCGGCCTTACAAGACAACTCGAAAGGGGCGGCTGTACTTCAACGAGGCCGGTCCCATCCTCAGCGACGTCTGGGACATTCCGTTTCTCTCGACTGTCTCCAGTGAGCGCGTGGGATGGCCGACGCAGAAGCCGCTGGCGCTGCTGGATCGCATCATCGCGGCCAGCAGCAATCCCGGGGACCTCGTGGCGGACTTCTTCTGTGGCAGTGGAACAACGCTCGTCGCGGCAAAACGCGGTGGACGCGGCTATGTCGGCTGTGACATCAGCAGGCAGGCGGTCAGCATCGCGCGCGCGCGACTGCGCGCGTCGTAAAAAGCCAGGGTTCTTGGCGCGCAAAGAAAAACGCCCCGCGATTCGCCGGGTAGCGGATCGCGGGGCGTATTAGTGACCTGTCGGACCGAGCCGCGCTTAGCGCTCGGGCGTGTGGACGGTCGTGTCGTTCTCGTCGATCACGAGCCACGCGACCTGATTGCGCGTCGCGTCGATCGAGTCGCCTGCGCGATCGAGCACGCCGATGATGATCGTGCCGCCGCGAGCGTACTGATAGGGCTGCGACGTTTCGTCGAGCGTCTTGTCGAGTCGCATTTCGGGGGCCGTACCGAAGTTCTCGGCACAGACGGTTCCCTGGATGCGTTCCGCTTCGGCCGGCTTGCCGACGGGGAAGCCGGCGGCGTTGACGTACACGAAGCCGCGCTGCGAGCAGAGGTCGGCGCCCGTGCAGATGAAGTCGGGATCGCTCGAACCGACAACGATGATTTCCGGCAGCGGGATCTGCGGCTGATTGTCATCGGCGCGTCGCAGCGTGACGTTCGGCAGAGCCGCGTCCGGGAACAGCGTGTCCGTGTTCGTGTTCGCGGCGAGTCGCGCCGCGATGCCCTGGTTGACGCCGAATTCGAGCGTCAGGATCCGCGTGCCGCCGAGCTGCGAAATCGTGTCGCAACCGATGAACGCGGCGTTACCGGAGCCCGGGACGATGGCGTCGCGATAGCCGGCGTCCAGGTAATCCTGGATCTGCTCGTCGCAGACAAAGCCGCCGAGACCCGCGGACACGACGAGCGTCACCGAGAAGTCAACGGCTTGGGCCGCTTCGTTCTGGATGCCGATCTGGATCGTGCGCTGCGCCTCGGGCAGGTCGCAGACGCTCGCGAGGATGTCGGCGTTCGTATTGTTGTTCTCATTCGGGTCGTTGATGATTGGCGGCGGATTCGACGTCGCCGTTCCCGACAGCAAAGTGTTGAAGTACGCCGCGAGAAACGGGCTGCTGTTGTAGCACGACGGCCCCATGGAGGCCGCGACGCCAACGCAAAGCGCGAGCGCGGACAGTTTCATCGTCGTCTTGTAGCCGAACCCCATCGTTAACACTCCTCAAAAATCAATAGTTCGCGCGTCGGCTGGATGGTTCCTGTCACGCGAGGAAGGTCGCGGCGTCTCGCCGCATAGTGGCCGGCCGCTGGGTCCTTCCCAGTCACTTCTGCGTGGCGAACGCGAGTGTTCGCCGGCGGGCGTAAGTGGCCGCCCCCCAATGCGGTTGCGTTTGCGGCCGAACCACATTGGATTCTACTCCGCCACCAAGTGGGAAGCAACGATTGCGACACATGGAGCGGTCCGCTTATGTCGCGTGACTCAAAGATCGGACCCGACAGAAGTTATGGGAACGCGACACCCGTCGAATCGCGGCGAGAAACAGGCGCCGGCGTGGTCACGCGATTCAGCCCCTGGCCGCCTGAATTGCCAGTTTCTCGCGAAAAATCTTGGCGTTGTGACGGATATCGACCGGGAATCGCGGGTGGATCCGAAAGTCCGCAATGCTGCGCGTGATCGCGTGATCGGCGCCTGTTCGGCGCAGCTCCGCAAGGATCGTTTCCGGACGCCGACGTTCCGAACGCGTCGTCACTTCCGCGTCGAGCTCGACCCAGAGCACGGGCCTCTGATTCGGCGGCTCGCCGACACCCACGAGCGCCGTTCGGAAGACCTTCGGATGGCGATTGAAGATGGTCTCGCACGGGACGGTAAACAACACCCCCGCCGGCGTCACGACGCGATGCGCCTTGCGTCCGCAGAACCAGATTCGGCCTTCGTTGTCGAGCCGGCCCACATCGCCCATGCGATGCCATACGACGTCGCCTTCGGGGATCTTCGCCTGGCGCGTCGCCGTTTCGCTGGTCAGGTAGCGCCTGGTGACCACCTGGCCTTTCACGACGATCTCGCCGATCTCGCCCGTCTTCACGCAGAGATCGTCCGACCACTCGGCGATCGGCCCATCAGAAATTCGAATCACACGGACTTCGGCGCCGGGAACGGGGCGACCGACGCACGTACCACCGCCTTGTTCCGAAACAGCCGCCGTTTCGTCCAGGATCTCATGGCTCCCGATCGACGCCACGGGAAGCGCCTCCGTCGCGCCATACGGCGTGAACACCTGCGTATCCGCGTTGAGCATCTTGCGCATCCGGCGAAGCGTGACCGGCGGCACCGGGGCGCCCGCCGAAATGACGCGACGCAGTGATGGCAGGCGAATGTCGTTGGCTTCGCCGTAGCGGCTCACGCGATTCAGCAGGGCGGGGGAGCCGAACATGTGCGTGATGTTCTGATCGCGAATCGCCTCGATGATTCGCGTCGGGTCGACAAACGCCGGACGAGTCGGGTCCATTTCCGGGATGACGGCCGTCATTCCCAGCGCCGGATCGAACAACGCGAACAGCGGAAACGTCGGCAGATCGACCTCGCCCGGCTGGATTCCGAACTGATCCCGCAGGATGCGAACCTGCGCGTCGAACATGGCGTGCTCGTACAGGACGGCCTTGGGCGGTCCCGTGCTTCCCGTCGTGAAGATGATGGCGGCCGGATCCGTGGGGCGGGTCTCGGCCATCTGATAGCGTTCCCATGCGTCGCCGCGCAGGGCGTCGAGCCGATGTCCGCCCCAGCCGAATCGTCGCCCGACTGTCACGCACGCGTGAACCTGTCTGAACGCCGACGGAAACATGCGGCGAAGAACATGAGCGATCGGGATCCCGATGAAGGCTTCGGCCTCGATCGATCGCAGGCAGTCGACCATTCGCAGTTTGCCCATGCCGGGGTCGATCAGTACGGGGACGGCGCCGATCTTGTACAGCGCGAATGTGAGCGCGAAGAACTCGGGGCTGGGACGAACCATCAGAATGGTCCGAACGCCGCGGCGGATGCCGATTGATTCAAATCCGCGGGCGTATCGATCGGATTCCTCATCAAGCTGTCGAAATGTCAGGCGCGCGTAGGTGGCGCGACCATCGCCCGCGCGTCCCGATCGCCAGATCAGCGCCGGCGTCTCGGGCTGCAGGGCCGCCATCCGAGGCAGATGCGCCGCCACGTTCACAGATGAGACGGCCTGTGCGGTCTCCGGCGCCGGGGCGCCGTTGAAAATCACAGGATGTTGCTCGTCATTTGACATGGCGTCGCAGGAAGGTCTGATCGCGGCAAACTCACTGGTTTCATTGGCGCGGTTCGTGTCCGCTCGTCTGACGCCGCGGCGGAAATCACGTCGGCGTCGCGAGGACAATACACAACATTCCACGCCAAGGCTATCATCCGCCTTTTTCTCGCAACGGAACCTGGGACGCTCATGTCGACACCCAAGCTATTCATGGTCCTGCCCGCCTACAACGAGGCGGAGAATCTGCCGGCGCTGCTCGCCAACCTGGAGGGCGTCTTCGCGCGGCTGGCTCGCCTGGGGCACGAGCGTCAGTACGTCATCGTCGACGATGGCAGCAAGGACGCGACGCCCGAAGTCCTTCGCGTTCATCAGCAGCAGCTGCCGATCGACGTCATCACGCACAATCCGAACCAGGGGCTGGGTCCCACGATCCGCGACGGTCTTCGTCGGGCGTCAGAGCTGGCCGCGGACAACGACATCGTTCTCTCGATGGACGCGGACAACACGCATCCGGCGGGCCTTATCCACCAGATGGTTCAGATGATTCTCGAGGGCAATGACGTCGTCATCGCGTCGCGCTATCGGCCCGGCGCCCGCATTGTCGGTCTCAGCCTGATCCGGCGATGGATGAGCCTCGGCGCCCGAATGCTCTTTCAGGTCATCATGCCGATCCCGGGCGTGCGCGATTACACATGCGGCTTCCGCGCCTATCGCGCGTCGGGGCTCAAGCGCGCCTTCGCAGCGTATGGTGACACGTTCATCGAACATCGCGGATTCCAGTGCATGGCGGATATCCTGCTGAAGCTCGCGCCCTTCGAGCTCGTGATGAACGAAGCGCCGATGGTACTGCGTTATGACCTGAAGCTTGGCGAGAGCAAGATGCGCGTATCGTCGACAGTCGCCAATACCCTGAAGCTGCTGCTCAGTCGGCGATTTGATCGGCGTTACGCCGTCGCCGCCCGCGCCCAACGGACACCGTGATGACGGACGCGCAGCGACAACCTCAATCAGACGTCGACACCTCGATCGGCTCGACGCCGTCGGAACCCACTGGCGACAACACTGTCACGGCGAGCCCGCCAGTCACGCCGCCGACGCAGCGGCAAAACCGTTTCGCCCGCCCGGGCCTCTTCCTTCTCTGCGCGGCGACGCTTGTCTCCGCCGTCGGGCTGACGCTGCCGTCCTACGGCTATACGTTCGACGAAGTTCTTGGCGCCCTCTACAAGGGCGAATCGATCCTCGAATACTGGCTGCATGGCGCCGACAGGACGTACCTGCAGACCGGCGAAAAGCACATCGCCTACTATGACGATGTCACGCATCCCGACTTTCATCGCGGCTCGCGCGCCACGCGGCTGTGGCAGTTCTACGCCTTTCCGAAGACGGTGTCGGCGTTGTGCTGTCACTTTCTGCGATCGTGGATACTTCCCATCGACGCCCATCATCTCGCGATCGTTCTGATCGCGCTCATCGGCCTCTGGTATATCTATCGCACGGGCTGGGAGGAGGCGGGCCCCGTCGCCGCGGTTGCGGCGTTCTGGATCGTGGCGCTGCATCCGCGCGTCTTCGCCCACATGCACAACAATCTGAAGGATGTCTGTGTCGCAACGCTCATGGCCGCGACGATCCTCATGTTCCGCCGGGCCACGATGACGCAGTCCGTGGGCGCGCTGCTATGGGCCGCCGTCCTTCTCGCGATGTCCGTCGCCAGCAAGCTCAACGCCGTCTTTGTTCCCGTCATCGGTCTGCCCTGGTTCATCTGCTGGCTCGCGCTTCATCGGAAGTCGATCCGGCGGCGCTGGCTCATCGCGTTCCTGTTCACGCCCATCGTCTCCCTCGCCGTCTGGTGTGTTCTCGACCCGATGTTCTCGAACGATCCGGCGCAGCTCGGCGAGTATTACCGCTTCTACTCGGAGGTCGCGGGCGGTGGCGCCGCCCACTGGAACTGGTTTGGCCTCAGGAAATTCCTGACGTGCACGCCGCCCGTCTTCCTGGGGTTCTTTGTGGTCGGGCTGATCTGGCTCGCGTGGAAGCGCCGTGGCTATGACCTGCTCTTCTATGGCTGGTGGTTCACGCTCCCGATCCTTCGCGTCTGCGTGCCCAACGCCAAGGACTGCGACGGCATTCGACACTACCTCGAATGTATCCCGCCGTTTGCGATCGTCGCGGCCTTCGGCCTCATGGCCATGTGTCGACCAATTGCCGCCCGGTTCGCAACGATCCGCGCGAAGCGAAGTGTGTTCGCGACGGGGCTTGCTGTCTGCCTCGCGCCGGCGCTCGTCGTGATCTGGCGGTATCACCCGCATCAGACGGTCTATTACAACTGCTTCGTCGGCGGGTATCACGGCGCCCGCGGGCAGGGCCTGCGCGACGGCGATTACTGGTGCAGTTCCTATCGGGAAGTGATCGACTGGATGCTGGCGAACAACCTCGAGCCGGGGGTCATCGACGCGACCTACGGCTCACACATTCTGCAGTACTACACAGTCGTCGTCGGCGGCAGGTTCACGCTGGTCCATACGCCCGAGGGTGATCAGGCCCTCTCGAAGGGCGGCCGGCTCTATCTCATCGAACACGAAGACGCGACGCGCAAGCGGCACGCGGGTCTCGTGCGCGAGATCAAGGCGCCGCCGATTTACCAGATCCGGCGCGACGGCCGCGTCATCGTCTCCCTGCATGCGATCGATCTGCCGGAACTGGACGACGATTTCGACATCGACCCGCGCGGCGCCGATGATCAGCGGCTGAAAGTCGGCCATCAGATCGGCCGCCGCGGGAAGGACGGCTGGTATGTCAGTTCGAAGGACAAACGCGCCTTCATGATCTACGGTCCCTACATTCAGGACCCGCCGCCGGGCGCCTACAGCGTGACCTTCGAACTGAAGCTTGTTTCGTCGTCCGGCGCCGACGTTCCTGTCTGCACGCTGGACGTCTTCGACGCCACGTCGCGCAGGAAGCTAGCGGAGCGACAGGTCGTGTCCGGCGACTTTGGCGAGCCGCGTGAATCGCAGTCATTCGAACTGGCGTTCACGGCGCCGCCCGGCGCCAGCCTGGAATTCCGTGTGTTCCACGAAGGGAACGCCGACTATGGCTGCGGGCGGATCCATGCGCGGCGCGTCGACAGCGCCAACGACTGACGCGCCGCCTCCGAAACGGGGCGTCTTACTGAGTCATCAAATGAAGTTGCGAACACGCTCGATGATTCGATCGCGGGCGTCTTCCATGACATAGTGGCCGGCGTCCTCGAAGACGTGGGTTTCCGCATCGGGGAATCGTCGTCGCCATTCCGCAAGAAACGCGTCGTCGAAAACGAAGTCCTGACGGCCCCAGCAGATCATCATCGGCTTGTCGCGAAGTGTCGTCAGGTCGTCATCGATTGCGCGGACTGTTTCGTAGCTTCGATCGCCCGGCGCCAGCGGAATGTCCTTCACGAACTCATGAACGGCCAGTCGATCGCTCACGCGCCGGTAAGGCGCGAGCAGGCCGCTCCGCACGTTTCGATCGAGACCTCGCGTGGTTCCGCCGATTGCGGCGCCATGGCAGAAGAGGTTCAGCCGGCGTACCAGGAATCGTGTGAGCAGGTTGTCGCGCCGCGCGATCCGGAGCTGCCACATGAAGGGGCGTTCCGCCGGCAGGAAGAAGGCCGCGGTATTCAGAACGACGATCCGCGCGATGCGCTCCGGCTTGCGCAGGGCGGCGCCAAATCCGATCATGCCGCCCCAGTCATGAACGATCAGCGTGACATCTTCCTGCACGCCCAGGTGGTTGAGCAGCGCCTCGACATCGTCAATGCGTGAGGCGAGTCGATGATCGTAGCGATCCAGGCCGGGGCGATCGGACAGACCGCAGCCGATGTGATCCATCGCGATGCAGCGATGAGTCCCGCGAAAGGCCCTGATGAGTTCGCGGTAGTAAAACGACCACGTGGGGTTCCCGTGAACCATGACGATCGGTGGTCCGTCGCCTTCGTCCACGTAATGCATGTCGAGATCGTTGTGTCGGAATAGCCGGCTTTCGAAGGGATAGAGCTGTCGCCAGGGTTCGTTGGATCGTTCGGCTGTCATTGGCGTGGCTGCGCGTCTTATAAGAATTCAAACGGGCTATAGAAGCCGAAATCCTTGGGACGTTGTATTGTCTAGGTGTCAGGGTCGGAAAGGGTACCGACGAGACGCGGGTTTGTCGAACGGCCCGTCAGAGCCGCAAACCCGTCCGGACAACGAAGACGATCGACGCCGTCACTGGCTTACCCGTTAAGCCGATGCGGGCGGGATCGAACGGAGGGACCGCGCGCCGAGCCGCGCGGCCGCCAGGTTCGGATGGGCTCAATCAGAACGCCCGTGTCTCAGCGATTCGTATGGGCGAATCCAGTCGGAAAGAAAGGGTGATACGAACGTGTTGATCGGCTTGTTTGTGCTCTGGTGGATTTTCCACGAGCTGCGCCGTCACGCCATGTTCCGTCGCTAGGCCCCCTCAGAAAAAAAGCCCGGGCGCCGGAGCGCTCGGGCGGACAATCTCTCTCGGGCGATGTAGAGGGAGCAAACCCCGTCTTGCGGGTCCTTGGAGGCCGAAGGCGGGGGCTCTTTTGTCAGTCTCGTGGCGCATCGCCTTCGCGACGCATCGTCGTCTCGATGCTGATATCGAACGTCCCGCCGCCGAACAGATCGCCTGAGATCGCGAAGCGATCCCACGGAAGCGTCACGCGAACACTGACGCTGCGATCGTCATAGTCGATTTCATTGACATTGGTTTCGAAGCTGTAGCCGTCGTAGCCGGCGTTTGTCATGACGCGGTCGATCGCGGCGCGAACGTCGCTCGTGTCGCCGTGCTGCCGGGCGGCGGCGCGGGCGCCTTCCCTCGCCGCGATGGCGACGGACTGACGGGCCATCAGCATCAGGCTGAACTCCGAGACGCCGAGGACGAACATCAGTGCGACGGGCATGATGACCGCCGTCTCCACAACCGCCACACCGCGTCGCTGGAATCGGTTTCGCGTTCGAATCATCGTGTCCTGCCCTCACTGCGTTTCTGGTTCGCTTCGCTCCACTTGCGTTGCGTAAGGGGAGAGTGATGCAATCGCGGCGCCAGTCGCGTGCGCCCGGTAACGCCCTGCGTTTGCTGCGTGAAACAGCGATCTGTCAGAGTCGTCCGCGAATCGATGTTGCGAAATCCCCTCAAACGCCATGCTCGCGACACACGTGATGTCATTTCACAACACACGCTTGAGAACGCGCCTCGTCGCGCCTACACTCCGCGACTCGGACCGATAACGGAGCTCTTGATGAACGTCACGCGTCGTATTCCATGGGCGGGAGGAGTCTTCATTGTCTGCGTGGTCGCGCTGTCTGCGGCCATTGGCTGCGCGGATCGCGGGACGGCGATGGCGACCGACGCGTCCGACGCGTCCGGCGCGCAGGGCGCTCAGACGGCGGCGTCGGCCTCCGGCGCCGTTGCGGCGGAGGCGCCGAACGCTGTCCAGGCGACGTACGAGAAGCGCGAATATCGCATCGTCATGCGTGACGGCGTTGCCCTGCATACCGCCGTGTACTCACCACGAGACATGAGCAGGCCGTATCCCATCCTCATGCGTCGCACGCCCTACAGTTGCCGTCCCTACGGTGAGCGCGAGTATCCGTCGACGCTGGGAGATAACCCCGACCTGATGAAGGACGGTTACATCTACGTCTTTCAGGATGTTCGCGGCTGCTACATGTCCGAGGGCGAGTTCGTCAACATGCGGCCGCACCTGTCGGCGAAGCACTCGCCGAAGGACATCGACGAGAGCACGGACACTTACGACACGATCGACTGGCTCATCAGGAATGTCCCGAACAACAATGGCCGCGTTGGAATGTGGGGGATCTCCTACCCCGGCTTCTACTGCGCCGCCGGCATGATCGACGCGCATCCGGCCCTCAAGGCCGTGTCGCCGCAGGCGCCCATCGCCGACTGGTGGTACGACGACTTTCATCATCACGGCGCCTTCCTGCTGGCGCCGGCGTTTCCGTTCATGGCCGCATTCGGTCGTCCGCGTGAAGGTCCGAACCAGCGCCGCTGGGAGCGATTCGAATTCCCGACGCCGGACGGCTACGCATTTTACATGGGCATGGGGCCGCTCTCGAACGCCAACGAGAAGTACCTGCACGGCGGCATTCCCTTCTGGAATGACATGGCCGCACATCCCGACTACGACACGTTCTGGCAGGCGCGCAATATTGTTCCGCATCTGAATCGTGTCTCGCCGGCAGTGATGACCGTCGGCGGCTGGTACGACGCGGAAGATCTCTACGGACCGCTGAAGATCTACGAGTCCGTCGAGTCGAAGAACCCGGGCATCTTCAACGTGCTCGTCATGGGGCCCTGGGTGCACGGCGGCTGGGCGCGGACGAAGGGGGATCGCCTGGGGAACATCGAGTTCGGCGCCGCGACCAGCGACTTCTATCGCGAGCAGCTGGAAGACGCCTTCTTCAGGCATTTCCTCAAAGGCGATGTCTCCATCGATATCCCCGAGGCGAGCGTCTTCGAGACGGGCGTCAATCAGTGGCGATCGTTCGACGCATGGCCGCCCAGTCGCCTGGCGAAGAAGTCACTCTACCTGGCGGCGGACGGCGGTCTCACCTTTGACGCGCCCGGCGCGACGGCCCCGGACGCCTGCGATACATTCGTCAGTGATCCCGCCAGGCCCGTGCCCTATACCGAGGCGATCGTGACGGGAATGACGACGGAGTTCATGACGGACGATCAGCGTTTCGCCGCCCGTCGACCGGATGTCCTCGTGTATCAGACGCAGCCGCTGACGGCGCCGCTGACGATCGCGGGTCCAGTTGTTGCGGATCTCTGGGTATCGACATCGCAGTCGGACGCGGACTGGGTCGTGAAGCTCATCGATGTGCTGCCGCCCGAGACGCCGACGTCCGGTGATATCGGAAGCCGTGACTGGCCGCGCGATCGCGCCCTGGGCGACTATCAGCGGCTCGTTCGCGCCGATGTCTTCCGAGGTCGCTATCGCAACGATCGCGCCCGGCCCGAGCCGTTTTCACCGGGGGAGCCGGCCGAGGTGCGCTTCGAAATGCCCGATGTCCTGCACACCTTTCAGCCGGGCCATCGCGTGATGGTGCAGATTCAGAGCACCTGGTTTCCCCTCGTCGATCGAAATCCGCAGCGGTATGTGCCGAACATTTTCGAAGCAAAAAACTCCGATTTTGTTTCAGCGAACCACCGCGTTTTTCGGAACACGACGCGCCAAAGTCGGCTTGAAGTCGGCGTATTGGCCGAATAGGCCGCCTGTGTGCGTGTGGCGCGCCCGACGAATCCCAGAAAGTCAAGCCGATTTTGCATGCAAAATTCATGCCGCAATCCGGTCCAGTCACATGGTCCGCACGTAGTTGATTGTATAATTGGCTCGTCGGCCGCAAGGACCGATGAACTACGGATCGGTTTGAACGCTGTTGCAGGCGCGATAACCTCGGTTGGGAAGGAGTCACGCACAAGCCATGTCTCAGTATCTCTCCATGGTGCCAAGCCAACAGATGCGGCTGGAGCAGCGGCTGACGCCGCAGCTCATTCAGTCCATGGAGATCCTTCAGCTCCCGCTGTTGGCGCTGGAGGCCCGCATTCAGGAAGAGATGGCGGCGAATCCCGTTCTCGAGGAGCTCGGTCCCAACGGCGACATGGACGACGTCTCGCCGACGGAGGCGACGGCCACAACCCAGGAAGATCAGGCGGACGCCGACAGTTTCGATCGACTCGATGAGATGTCCCGCGACCTGGAATTCGATCCCGGCGATCTCGCCTACGGGTCCGGTCGCTCCTACGACGGTGAGCGCGACGCCAAGCTTGACGCGATGGCCAATACGGCCAGTCGGGGTGAGAACCTCAAGGACAGCCTGCTCTCTCAATGGCATCTGCTTGAGATGGCGCCGGACGTCTCGGACGCCGGCGAGGCGATCATCGACTGGATGGACGAGGACGGCTATCTCCGCCGCGAGGCCGAGGTGCATCCGCGAGCCGGCGAAAACGGAAAAGACGCGCCCGGCGAACAACGCCCGCTCATCATCAAGCGAACCAGCAGCGACGCGGATCGCCTGATGGAAGAGATCGCGCTGTCGCGCACACCGCCGCTCGATCGGCGCACGCTCGACGAAGCGCTGGCCCTCGTCCACACGCTGGAGCCGATCGGTGTCGGCGCCCGCGACCTGGCCGAATGCCTGCTCGTGCAGCTTCACGCCCGCGGGGATTTCGATCCGTTCCATGAGACGCTCGTTCGCGATCATCTCGTCGAACTGGGCCGCAACCAGTTCCCGCAGGTCGCCCGCAAGACGGGGCGATCGATCGAAGACATCAAGGACGCGCTGAAGATCATCGGTCGGCTTCAGCATCATCCGGGGCTGCTCGTTGGGCAGGCCGACCTGCCGCGCATCAGCCCGGACGTCATGATCGAGAACGACGAGGACGGCGACGGCTATACCGTTCGCCTGACGCGCGGCAACATGCCGCGGCTCCGAATTTCGACGCAGTACAAGCGCATGCTCAAGGATCGCACGCAGGACAAGGCGGCCCGCGACTTTCTCCGCAATCGCGTGGAGGCGGCCGGCGCCCTGATCGACGCGATTCACTATCGCCGCGAGCGCATGCTCGAGCTGGCGAAGCTCGTCGTCGAGCGGCAGCGCGAGTTCTTCGACTACGGACCGCAGTTCCTGAAGGTGCTTCGCATGAGCGACGTCGCCGAGGAATTCGGCTGCGATCCCTCGACGATCAGCCGAACGGTCGACGGAAAATACGTCCAGAGTCCTCGCGGTATCCATCCGCTCCGCATGTTCTTCACGGGCGGCATGACGGATGAGAGCGGCGAAAGCGTCAGCTGGGACAGCATCAAGGCGAAGATGAAGCAGGTCATCGACGCCGAAGACAAGAACAAGCCCCTCAGCGATGACGAGATCGCGGCGCGGCTCAGCGAAGGCGGCACACCCGTCGCCCGCCGCACGGTCGCCAAGTACCGCAGCCAGCTGAACATCCCGCCGGCGCGACAGCGCCGGGAATTCTGATTGCGCCAATTCACACCAGATCCGCGATCGCCGATTTGAGCCGGCGCCGCAACGCGTCTCGCCGCATCTGACGCGCGCCGCGATGTCGTCCGCCCCATCGACAATCTCGCTAAAGCGCCATTCGCCGTTGGATAAATAATCCAAATCCGCGACACGGGTAACACTTCGACTGATTTCTGATGCGCCGAGCGGCGCGATCCGGTAGGCTCGGTCTTCACTGTCGGCTGCAACCGACGTCGTTGGGGGAAGCCTCACCAGGTCAGAACTCACTCTGAGAAAGGTCCCGCGCAGATGCGTCGACGAATCCTTCCGGCGTTGGTCCTTATGTTCAGCGCGTCATCGCCCGGTGTTGCACAGGTCATCAATCTCGGCGTGGTTCCTCAGGGACCGCCGTCGCACGCGGTCCGCGCCGCGCCCTTCGGGTCGATTCCGTCGGCCGATCGCATGAGCTACCTGCATCACGCCGGCGATGGGTCCGGACGCGTCTACCTGTCGACGCAGAACGGACAGGTCTGGGTCTTCGACGTCGATGGCAATCGTGACGCGACGCCGTTCATCGATCTGCCGAGCGCGCTGCCGGGGCGGTTTCGTTACGTCGACATCGGCGCCAACGGTCTGCGCGGGTTCGCCTTCCATCCGGACTACGCGACGCCCGGAGCGCCGGGGTACGGCGTCTTCTACACATCACACTCGGAGCATTTTCAGTCCGACGGACCAAACGGGGCGGACTACGCGCTCGATCCGAACTGGATCATCAACGACGGCCGGCCGGACAGCCGCAATGATTCCGTCGTCGCCGAGTGGCGACTCGATCCGAATACGGGGCGCATCGATCCCGCGTCCTATCGTTCGATCTTCCGCGCGGAACAGCCCTTCTTCGATCATCCGATCGGGCAGATCGCCTTCAATCCCGTCGCGACACCGGGCGACGCGGATTTTGGCAATCTCTACATCTCCTTCGGCGATGGCGGCGGCATCTGGTCGGGCATCGGCGATTTCAATCGCAACCTGACGGGACAGGACAGATCGAATGTCGCCGCTTCCATGATTCGTATTCACATGACGCCTGATGGACCGCAGCGCTATGACGTGCCCTCGGACAATCCGTTCCTTGCCGACAGCGGCGCCGCGCCGGAGTTGTTCGCCTATGGCTTCCGGCATCCGCAGACGATGAGCTTCGATACGGCGACGGGCAAGCTGCTGGCCGGCGAGATCGGCGAAAACAACTTTGAGCAGATCGAGCTCGTCGAGGCGGGAAAGAACTACGGCTGGGGCATTTGCGAAGGAACCTATCGATTCCGTGACGCCGACCTGCCGCCCGACGGTTCACGCGACGACAACGCCCTGGAGCTCGTCCCTCTTGCCGAGCGCGAGACCGACGCATTCACCTACCCCGTCGCGCAGTACGATCACATCAACGTCAACCCCTACGGTGGCGACGCGATCTGCGCGGGGTTCGTCTATCACGGCACGACGATTCCGGCGCTGGCCAACCAGTTCCTCTTCGGCAACTTTTCGAACGACGACATTTTCTACGTGGACGCCGACAACCTGACGAATGACGAGCAGCCCGCGCTGTTCCATGAGCTGCCCTTCGTGGATGACGCCGGGCGCCCGACGAACCTGCAGACGGTCCTCGGTTACCCGCGGCTCGACACGCGTTTCGGTCAGGACGAGGCGGGCGACGTGTACATCCTGAACAAGCGCAACGGCGTCGTGTACAAGCTGGAACCCGCAATCGTTCCGCCGACGATCACGAGCCAGGCGCTGTACAGCGCTTCGCCATACGTTGGCGCCCGCGCCGTGGGGGGCGGCATCACCGTTGGATTCCGCTTCACACTGGGACCTCGCAACATGGTCGTGGACGCCCTTGGTGTCTGGGATTATCTGGGCGATGGACTCGATGTTGCGCACGACGTCGGACTGTGGGACGAGACGGGGCAGCTCGTCGTCAGCGTTCAGATTCCGGCGGCGCAGGATGGCGTGCTGCTGGACTCGCATCGCTACGCGGGACTGCCCGACAGGATCACGCTGACAGGCGGCGAGACGTACACTGTCGCGGCGCATTACCCCGCAGGCGGCGATCCGTTCAACGACGCCTTCGATCCCGCCGGCAACGGGAGCTTTCAGCAGGTCGGCAGCGGAATCGCTCTCGTCCTCGGCAAAGGCGTCGCTTCGATTGATCTGAACGCTGTCGCGGGTGGAAACGCTTTGACCTATCCGACGCACAACGGCGATGGACCCCTGGCGCGATGGATCGGCGGCAACCTGCACATCGTCGCATGCGCCATCGGAGACTGGAACTGCAACAATCTCATCGACATCGATGACCTGGCGCAGCTGCTCTTCGCCCTGAGTGGCCCCAACGCGCCGCCAGCTCCCGCCGCCACGGCCGACGCCATGCTCGACGCGTTTGACTACGACAGCGACGGTGACATCGACATGCGCGACTTCGCCGAGTTTCAGCTGGACTTCGACGCCTAGGGGCGATTGGCGGCCTTGCGGCGCTCAACGACTCCACTCGGCTGCTCAGGCGCCGTCTATCCGGCGTGCGCGATCAACCGCAGTTCGTCGAGCGCGCGTTCCCATCAGCCAATGGCGTGTGTGTCTGTGAACACCCAGGCTGCAACGCCGTGGTCGCGCCGTGAGTGCAGAAGTTGCAGTCGACGGCGATGGAACTGCGTGACCTCTCGTGGATAAGATCAGCTGCAAGAGGTCGAAGGAGTGGAGACGGATTCCACGGAGATCCCGATGAAACGCACTCGCTCACGCGCGGTCCTTAGTCTGATGGTCATCGTCGCCGCGGCTGGGCTTTGGGGTTGCGGGACAATGAGCATTCCCGTGCCGACAGACAACGCGGCGGCGCTGGCGGGAGAGACGGTCTTCGCCGATCAATGCGCCCGCTGCCACTCGGCCCGCTCTGTCAGTGGTTTCGCCGGCCAGCTTCCCAACAATCTCGGCGCGCTCGACAGCCGAATGAACGGCATCACGCTGAGTGACGAGGAGCTGTCGAATCTGAACGCGTACCTGGCGACGCAGTAGCCCGGCCGCCAGGCGTGTCCGTGATCTGTATCTGCAACGGCGCTGACGGACCCGGGCGTCGCTCAATACCATCGCGCGAAATTCAGCGCCGAATCATCTCAGCGGCCAGTTCGCCCAGTTCCGCCGCCGCCGTCAGTTTCTGAGGCGTCGCCGTCAGGTTGGCCAGGCAGATGATCGTGAGGTCCTGCTCCGGCAGATAACCGGCGAAGGTGGAGAAGCCGGGCACATCGCCCGTGCTGCCGACGACACCGTCACGCCGCGCAATGTGGAAGCCGTAATCGAGCCCATAGCCCGTATCCAACCACCTGAAGAGCGCTTTGCGGCCGGCGGGCCCGACGAGTTCGCCGCGCGCCGCGGCGCGGGTGAACTTCGCAAGGTCGTCGAGCGTGCTGTACATGTCACCGGCGGCGCCCCAGCAGCTTCCGCTCCAGTCCGTCGCGTCGAACCAGAAGTCGCCGTATCGAACAAGGTTGTCCCTCTGGCCGAATCGATAGCCGCGCGGTGTCGGCGCCGGTACCTGGCTGTTGACGGGATAACCCGTCTGAGTGAGTTGTAAGGGGCGAATGATTCGCTCGTCGACGACGACATGCCACGGCTTTCCCGTGACGGCCTGGATGACTTCGCCGAGCAGGATCGTGTTGGTGTTGGCGTACATCCAACGGGCGCCGGGCGGAAAGAGCGTGTCCATCTTCCATGCGTAGGCGAGCGTTTCGGCGTGCGTCCATTGATGGGAGGGATTCGCCTGGATCGCCTTCTGGTACTCGGGATTCGCGATGACGCGCGGAAGTCCGCTCGTGTGGTTTCCGAGCATCGCAATCGTGATGTTCTCTCCGTTCGGAACGACGCCGGGCAGATACCTTGAGACGGGCGCGTCGAGATCAATCCGGCTCTCGTCCGCGAGTTGCAGGATGACATGGCCGACGAAGAGCTTTGTGACGCTGGCGATGCGGAAGTGGTCGTCGCGGCGAATGGGACGCGTGTGCGCCTCATCCGCGAATCCCAGCGGCATGTAAAGCGCCGGTTCGCGTTCGGCGCCGCGATAGATCGCGAACAGGGCCCCGGGCGTCTGAAGCGTTTCGAATCGCATGGCGACCTGCGTTCGGATTCGATCGAACGGTGGAGCCGTTCGCTCATTCGGCGACGGATGCGCCTGAGAACACGCAGTCGCCGCAATCACGACAACCATGAACGCGGACACAGTGCGAAATGGCTGGCGTATCATGTTTCGTTCCTGTGAAAAGGGGGCTATCGATTGCGTCGTCGTCGAAGCAGCGCCACGCCGGCGGCGCCAAGCAGTGCGAAGGTCGCCGGTTCCGGGACGGTATTCAGGGCGCCCGAGAAATCCCACTCGACGGGCGGAAATCCGGCGTCGCCCGTTGCGCTACCCGCGAACTGATCGCCCGTGATGCTGAATACGCCGCTGGCGGAGACGGCGCCACCGAAGGCTGTCACGGAGATGGCGCTGGTGAGGTTGATGGCGACCGGCTGGCCGCCGATCAGTTCGACGCTGCCGCTGAAGGTGTCGACCGTCGTCGTGATGTCTGTGAATCGGGCGTAGTTGATGTGAGAGGCGTCATCCGGGTCGGCGCCGATGCCAAGCACGACGTCGGTGATCGGCGCCGTTCCGGTTCCGCCCATGAGCCCCGCGTCGTCGAAGACAACGTGTCCAAGTCGGAAGTCGTCATCATTCGGGAATCCATCGAAGGCGGGATTGCCGAACGTAATCGCCGGGTTGCTGATCGCGTGAAACCGCTGAAGGTGCTCGTTGGGGGCGGGTTCGCGAAGATCGATCTGAAAGAACGCGTCTGAGTTGTACTCGTAATACGCGCTGTCACCATCGGCGGTCCCGTGCAGGCTCACGATGCCGGCGTGGAGCACTGTCGATGATGCGAGTATCGCCGCCGCGAAGGCGATCGCGGATTTCGAGAATTCGGGTTTCATCTTTTTCCTCCGATGGAACTGGCGTGTGGGTGACCGGCGCTCTCGGCCGGACAAACTACGTAGAAGTATCAATTCGAGCCGGGATAGTAGCGTTGCAGCGAAGCGAAATCCAGCATGTCAACGCGCTGATCGCCATTGAAATCGGCGGGGCGACATTCACAGGCGGGGGGGCCCACATCCGGGCCGGCCAGGCATTCGAGGAAGATATCCACGTCCGCCATATCAACAGCCATATTCGAGTCGAGATCCGCGACGCCGGTGTTCAGTGGAACCTCGCGCGTGGCGACGATGACGCCCTCGAGCCTGAACTGAATGACGAGGAAGTTGACGAAGTACGTCGTCAGCGATGAAAACGGGATCGTCAGGCGCTGCGTTTCGCTTGCGCCGCCGACGCCGGCCTCAGCCGGGACCGACGCTGTGTTCTGCGGACTGACTGTATTGACGAGATCCGTGATGGGAGGCGTTCCGCCTGAGGCGTAGAACACTGCGCCGGAGGTGAAATCTGTTGACGTCCCGCCTTCGTCAAAGTACCCGCAGTCAAGGGGTTTCGGGCTTTCGTCGACGAGGCTGACTTCCAGGAACCGAACGCAGGATGGCGACATGCCCTGTGTCCCGTTCACCTGGCCCAGCGGCGTCAGGTCGGTGATGACGCCGTAGTTGGCGGGCTCGGCCGTGTGGGTATACCCCGTCGGTGATTCGAGATCGCCGGGATAATTGGAGTAGTCCAGGCCGGGGAACCACGCCCCGGAATTTCCGGCGATGATCACACTGCCGTCGAGCAGCTGCACGCTCGTCGGCGTCAGGTCGACAAACAGGGCGCCCGTGCAGGCGGCCAGATCACTGCCGGGGCCCTGCAGCGTGCTGCCGAGTGGTGTGCCGGCGAAGAGCACGGTCCGCGTGTTGCGTATGACTGTTTGCGCAGGATCGACACTGAATTCGACGATCTCCGCTGCGCAGGGATTCGCAGTCGCCATCAGCAACGTTGCTGCCACAGCGAAGACGATCGTCGACAGCGCAGGCGCGACGGCGCGATGAAATCGAACGCTCATTTGACAAACATCCAGGCGTTGCTTCGTTCGCCGTTCAGGTCCGGCGCGATGAAGCCCAGCGAATTTGATTTCTCGGAATCGGGTTGATCGTTGTGGATCTGAACCTTCGTGGACGACGCGTGGCCATCCACCCAGGCGACGTTCGACGTTTGGCCTGTGTGGCGGGCGTGCGCTGTCGCCGCGACGAGCGCCCGGGGCGTCCCGTTCTCCCAGTTGACTGTGATCGGTGGAGACAGCGTGGGATTCGCGACGACCTGTCCGAAGATCAGCTGCCCCGCGTCGGCGAACATCGTCGTTGTGTCGGGTTGGCCGATCTCGCCCGGTTGATAACCGACCCAGGCGCGATAGCCGAACACCGTCGAATCCGAGGCGTGGAAATTCTCGTGGCGTTCGCCCAGGAGCAGCCCGTTGTAGCCGTAGTCGACGGCGACGGGATAGGCGAGATTGAATTGCGCGTAGAAATCCACGACGTTGGCGGGCGTTTCGAATTCCGCGCATCCCGCAACGTCGATTGTGTCGCCGAGGTAGCGATAGAGCAGACCATTCCGGAAGGCCTGGCGCGGATCGCCGGGCGTGTCGTCCGACCAGCACCAGCGCACATTTACGCCGACACCGCCGCTGAGGTTCGCCACTTCGCCGGCGAATTGGGAAAATGGCGCGAGCCTGTCATAGTCACTCGCGTACATCAGGTTTGCGAGGCCGAGTTGTCGGATATTGGAGAGGCATGCGACTCGTCGCCCGATGCGCCGCGAACTGGATGCCGCCGGGATCAGAATCGCCAGGAGGATCGAAACGACTGCGATCACGACGAGGATTTCGATCAGCGTGAATGCGAGTCGCCGCCCGGCCCAGTGGGACTTCGAGATCTCATTCCCGCGCGATGCGTTCGTTCCCCGGAATTCGTGGAGGTTGTCATTCAAATCCGAACCCGATTCCTGTCGCCGACCGCCGGAGCCCAAGTGTAGGCGCGTGAAAGTTCGGACGCAACGAATCGCGGCGTCGAGCGCCTGCGTGAGCCAGGGCGCATCCGACGCCGCGATGTCGTCGCGTTCCGTATCGATCAGTTGCTGAGCAGGTCGTCAATAAAGGGCTGAACATCGAGCCCATCGATCCTGCCATCGCCATTGCGATCGAACAGGCAGGCGACACTGCTGTCCGCGGACTCCGCAATCAGCGCGTCCACGAAGGCCGCCGGATCGGCGTAGTCCGTTTCGCAGGCGTCCGGAACGAGATTGAGATTGCAGTCATCGTCCGACTCCGTGGCGATGCGCCGGACGAACGCCTGTGCCCTCGGCGATTCCGCGATCTGTGTCTGCAGCGGCGCGTCCCAGCAGAACGCGACTGTCTGACCGTCGGCGCTGACGGACCCGGGCGTCGGATAGGCCCATCCAAATGGCTGCGTGTGCGGCGTCTCGCCGGGAACGATGGCGATGACGTCTGTCTGCCGATCGTAGCGGAAGCGATGGTCGCCCGTGGTATATCCCGGCACGATGCCGTTGGCGCCCGAGAGAATGAAGAACACGTAGCGTCCATCGGGCGTGATCGTGGGGGCGCCGACGAGCGTTCCGACGAAGGGAAGCGCGAGTTTCGAGTTGGTCTGCGTCAGGCGATCGCGCACGATGAGCTTCGACGTGAAACCGCTCGGGTCGTTCTCGATCAGGTTGCTCGCCTTCGTCGTGAAGGCGATGTATCGAGCGTCAGGCGTCATGGCCAGATTGTCCGGCGTGGGGCCCGGCTCGGCGCCACCCATACAGGATTGGTTCGCGAAGGCGCCGTCGGGCGCGACGCTGACAAGTTCGTTGCTGTGCGTCTGCTGGTCGTAGATGAAGATGTCGAGCGTATTCGGCGTGTCGCCGGGAATGAGGTTGTACGCCCGGCTTCCATAGGCGATGTATCGACCATCCGCTGATATGGCGATCTGGCCACCGGATGGATAGATCCCGCCGGCGCTGTCTGTCTTCGGGCCGCTGTGCGCGTTTCCCGGATCGCCGTTCGGGGCGCTGCTGACGCGCGTCGTCGTCCCCAGCCAGATGTCTCGCACCCATACCTGGGAGGTTCCGCCGCCCTCGGCGTAGGCCCAATAGGCGACGTAGCGGCCGTTGTCCGAGATGGCGGGCGACCCGCAGATATACGAATTCGCGCCGTCCGCCTGATTGGCGCTGGCCAGAATCGTCAGTCCCGCCTGTCGGTATCGAACGTAGATGTGCCGGCCCGTGAACTGCGTGCCGAGGTTCGAGGCTTCACTTGTGAATGCGATCTTGTCGCCATCGGGCGTGACGGCCAGACCGATGAGGCCCGCCGGCTTGTTTCCCTGATGTCCCGCGTTGTTGATGTGAACGTTCCGGATCTGATTGGTGTCGCGATCGAGAAGGAAGACGTCGCCGCCCTGATTCGCGTCGCCCGCAGTGATGTTGTCCGCGAGGCTGGTGAAAACGACGAATCTCGCGTCGGGCGTCATGACGACATCGAAGGATCGCTCGTTCGGGGCGGGACCGGTCGGGTCCCTGCTGACAAGTGTCAGAAGCGTGGCACAGTCCGGTGTGGCGCCGGCCGAGACGGGCGACGCCATCACGGCGATCAGAATTGCCGCAGGACGCCAGAGCCATTGATTTCGTTTGAACAATGTCATGTCCTTTCCTTTCGTGATGAGAGTGATGAATCAGGACGGATCAAGTCGCCTCCGTGACGGCGCAGGGCGTCGCGTCGGGCGCGGCGCCGGGGGGAATTTTCACCGGACGCGGTCTCGCCTCCGGGGCGTTTGCCTTGGCGGGCGCTCGATTTGTCGGAAGACGAGCGATGCTGTTGCTGGCTGCGTTGGTCGGAACGCGATTCGTACTTACTCGATTGGACGCAACAAAGGCGGGCGCGTCCTGTTCGTACTTCGCGAGGCTCATTGTGCCGTCGTGTTGCGGCGAATGTCAAGAAAAATTGTGAGGGCGCCGCCAGCGCACTGGCGCCGGCTGACCGGCGCAGGTTCTGCGTCTACAATGAAGTTCACGTTCCGTCGCGGAGTCGTGGATGGCAGGTGGATCACAATCACGCAGTCAGGAAATCGACATTCGGAGATGACAGGCGTATCGTCAGTTACGGCGATCGGTCCGGTCGCGGGCGTCCTTGTCGGAGGCGGCAGTCGCCGCATGGGCCGTGACAAGGCGCTGATCGATGTCGGCGGCGAGACACTCCTCGAACGGACGTTGCGCGTCGCGAAATCCTCTGCGGGTCAATGCTCGCTCGTCGGCGATGCGCCGTTCAGTCTGCCGTCGTCTGTCCGCCACGTGCGGCGCGTGCCGGACGCCGCGAACGCCGCCGGTCCCATCGCGGGTCTGCTGGGAATGCTGAATGCGTTTCCCGGATCGCCCGTCCTGCTGCTCGCCTGTGACATGCCGAATCTGGGCGCGGCGCTTCTGGAAACGCTTGTTCGGGCGGCCCGCACAGAGACGATCGTCGCCGTAAGTGACGCGATCGTTCCGCTGACGATCGAGGTCGGGCGGGAGCGAACGCATCCGTGCTGCGCCGTCTATCTTCCGACAGCGAAGACGCATGTCGAATCGGCCGTCGATGCGGGCCGGTTTCGAATGATGTCGCTCCTGGACGCGCTTCGTGTCCATCGCGTGAATGTGGCGGGCGAGGATGCGGCTCAATTGTTAAACTGGAACACACCGCTCGACCTGCCGGGCGGCGGGGCGATGCCGTCGGAATAAGGGCGGTCCGGACAGTGGGCGTCTCCGAAAGGGAAAGGGGGTGGGCGCATGCGCATCGGAATCATGTCGGACAGCCACGGCGACGCGGGAATGACGCGCCAGGCGATTGCGCTGCTCAGCCGTGAAGGCGCGACCAGGCTGATTCACTGCGGAGACATCTGCGGGATGTCAGTGCTGGATGAGCTGGCCGGTCGTGACTGCGTGTTCGTGTGGGGAAACTGCGATCGCGTCGACGCGTCAATGCGGGCGTATCTGCGCCGCGTGGGACTGCCGTGGCCCGAATCGCCCGTCCGACTGACGATCGCCGGCAAGCGCATCGCCGTCGCCCACGGTCACGAATGGGCGTTCGACTCCCTTGCCGACGACGAATCGCTCGACTACATCCTCCACGGCCACACGCACGTGATGAAGGACGCCCGCGAGAATGGCTGTCGCGTGATCAACCCCGGCGCCCTCTATCGGGCGTCGCCGCACACAGTGGCGCTGCTCGATCTTGAATCCGATGACGTGACGTTCTTCGAAGTGGAGACCGGCCGCGTTGTGGAACTGTGATCGTTGCGATCGTGGAGTCGTCCGCAGGATTGAAACCGCCTGGAAGACCTGCGCTTCCGGCGTAACGCTCGCCACTTTGCCGACAAAAGAAAGAACCCGGCCAGATGACCGGGTTCCTTTGAGTGTCAATCGTCGGGCGAGGGAAGGTTAGTCCAGAATGAAGTGGAGCGCCTTCGTGAGCTCCTTGTCGCTGTCCTGCGGATAGCCGTGGCCGACGCCTTCGTAGGTTTCCAGTCTGACCTGGGCGCCCGCTTTCTTCAGGAGTTTCGCGGCGCGTTCGTTGGATTCCACGACGCGGGAATTCTCATCCTCGCCGAGCATGATCCAGACGCGAAGCCTGCCGACATCGCCGCTCTCGAGGTTTTCTTCGATTTCGGGGCGGACGGCGCCGCAGACGGGGATGACGCCGCGGAACGTATCGGGATTGCGGGCCGCGATGGCCCACGTGGCCCAGCCGCCCTGGCTGAATCCGACAAGAACGACACGCCTGGAATCGACCTTGTATTCGTCCATCACCTTGTCGATGGCCTTCATCACGTTGCGTTCGATCGTGTTGATGTCCTGGCCCCAGTGGTACATGCCTTCACCCATGTCGACTGTGCCCTGCGGCGTGAGCAGGATGGCGCCGACGTCATCGGCGGCCTTGCGCCAGCGATCCGTCGTGACATTCATGTTGCCGTGATAGTGATGCAGGGCGACGACGAGCGGCGCCGGCTTCGAGGCGTCGTGGTTCTTCGGCAGCGTGATCTTCCACTGCGGATCGACGGTCTTCTCCCTGTTGGCCTGCGCCGGCGCCGGGGCGGCGCTCGAATCGGGGCGAGCGACCGGCCGGGCGCGCTTCGCCTTCTCCATCAGCGCCTTGAATCGATCGTCGCTGCGGATGTTGTCGAAGTCGTTGTCGTTTTCGATGGACGTCGCGATGGGGCGATTGAAGAAGCCGCCGGCGTCGATCGCGCGATCGAGGTAGAAGAGTGCGGCGTCCGTGTCCCTGTTGAGCGAGTACATGCAGGCGACGTTGTAGTTGGCGAGCGACCAGGCGTGCTGGATCTGCGTGTTGTTGCTGTCCAGGTCCATCAGCGTCTTGGCGTGGGCGAGCCCCTGGCGGGCCAGCGCGATCTTCGCCGCGTAGTCCTTGTTGTCGACCATTTCGACGAGCTGCTGCGCGACTTCGAAGACCTTCTGATGATGTTCCGCCGGCGTCATCTTCTCGACAGGCGGCAGCTTGTCGTCGCTGAATCGCGGATCGGGCGGGGTGGTTTTCTCCCCAAGACGCTCCAGGACCTTCGCGTAGCGCGCGTCGCTGCGGAGATTGTTGAGATCGCTGTCTCCCTTGATCTGGCCGAGCATGTCGGCTTCGAACGTGGCGTGATCCAGCGACTTGTTCAGGTAGTCGAAGGCGTCGTCCTTCCTGTTGAGCAGCGAGTACATGCAGGCGACGTTGTACATCGTCTGGCCGAGTCGCATTTCCGAGCGGGCCTTGAGCCGATCGCTGGCGTCCGGCGCTTTGGCGGCCTCGGCGAGGGCGAGGGCGTGCTCGTGGGCTGACATGGCGAGTTCGAGGCCCTTCTTCCTGTCGTTTTGCGAAATCGACATCATCTCGCGCGTCAGGTCGTTGATCTTCTGGTCGAGCTCGGCGGGGGAGAGGGCCTTATCGGCGATCTTCGGCTTGTCTTCGTCGAGCTTCCTGATCTTGCGATCGGCCGGTTTGTCGGGCTTCGCCTTCCTGCTGCGGATCTTCTCCAGGATTTCACGGAACCGCGGTTCGGCCCGCATGGTTCTGAAGTCGGCGTCATCCGCGAGGTAGTCGGCGTCGTCGAAATCCGTGTCGCACAGCTTGTCCAGCCACGTATAGGCGTCGTCCTTGTTGCCGAGCAGGCAGTTCATGCAGGCGACGTTGTAGACATGGGCGACGATCTTCGGTCGCGCCTCGTGGAGCTTGATGGAGGCGTCGAGCGCCTTCTGATAATCCCTGGCCGCGTAGGCCGACTCGAACTGCTGACGAAGCTCGTTGTACGTGGGCTCGTCCGCGACGAGCTGATGGGCGCCGGCGAGGGCGAACGAGAGGGCGAGGCCCAGTGACAATCCGCCGAGCGTGATTCGACGATGACGAATCATGAGTGCTTCCTCCAAAAGTGCAGGGTCCGTATCGGGCGAGCGAGCGTCAGTATTCCAACGACGTTGTCCGTCTGCGTCATCCTGTCGCCGCACGCGCCGGGGGCGCCGCAGGCCGGAATCCGATCCGGACATGGCGCGGGGCCGGGTTGTCAGCGTCGAGGGCGCGTGAAACGCGCAGACGCGTCCCAATGGACGCTCTTGGAGAAACGTCTCTCGCGGTCCATTCTCACGCCTCGGAATCGTCGATTCGCACAAACGCGGAAGTGGGTCAGGTTCGCCGGGAACGGGCACAAAATGGCCCGAATCCGCCCCCGAACAATTCCTAACATTTTCCTAAATTTTGGCCTTGCCAGTCGTCGATGTACCGTGCTAGATTAAGCGAACGCCCAACGCGGCGTGTCATCACATGAATACCCCATTCCACGCAGCGACGGAGTGACGCATGGCCAAGGGATCCGCCGACAAGAGTAGCGAAGCAGTCAGTGAAAAGCGTACGCAGGCGCTGGATCGGGCGTTGCAGCAGATCGAACGCGCCTACGGCAAAGGCGCGATCATGCAGATGGACGGAGAGTTCTCCGTCACGAAGGACGCCGTGTCGACGGGGGCGCTGTCGCTGGACATGGCCCTGGGTGGCTATGGCATCCCTCGGGGGCGTATTGTGGAGATCTTCGGCCCGGAAAGCAGTGGTAAGACGACGCTGGCCCTCAACGTCGTCGCCCAGGCTCAGAAGGCGGGCGGTGTCTGCGCCTTTGTGGACGCCGAGCACGCCCTGGATCCCGCATGGATGAAGCGAAACGGCGTCAATACGGAGACGCTGCTTGTCTCGCAGCCGGATGGCGGCGAGCAGGCCCTGGAAATCGCGGACATGCTGGTTCGTTCGAACGCCGTGGACGTGATCGTCGTGGACTCCGTTGCGGCGCTGATTCCGAAGGCGGAGCTGGAAGGGGAGATGGGGCAGGCGCATGTCGGCCAGCAGGCTCGTCTGATGAGTCAGGCCATGCGAAAGCTGACGGCCGCCATCGCCAAGAGCAAGTGCATCGTCATCTTCATTAACCAGATTCGCGAGAAGATCGGCGTCATGTTCGGCAACCCGGAGACCACGCCGGGCGGTCGGGCGCTGAAGTTCTACAGTTCGATTCGGATCGATGTCCGGCGCATCGCCTCGATCAAGGAGGGCGATCGCGTGACGGGCAATCAGGTGCGCGCCCGCGTCGTGAAGAACAAAGTGGCGCCGCCGTTCCGGGAGTCGCAGTTCGACATCATGTTCGACTGCGGCATCAGCAAGTCGGGCGATCTGCTCGAGCTGGGCGTGAAATACAATATCATCGAGAAGCAGGGCGCCTGGCTTCGCTATGGCGACATGCAGCTGGGCCAGGGCCGTGAGAACGCCAAGCGGTTCCTGGAGGCGAATGACGAACTCGTGAAGGAGCTTCGCCAGAAGATCCTGGAGGCGGGCGGCTACGCGGAAGCCAGGAAGGCCGCGGAGAGCGCCGCGGCGGGTGAAAGTCCGACGAAGGCGCCGGAATCCGAGGTGTCGTCGGCCGAAGACGACGCCGAGTTGAATGTCAGCAAATCGGCGCCGATCGCGAAGAAATCAGGCGGTCGGAAGGGCGCCAGCGGCAAGGCGAAGGCGCGGGCCTGATCGGCCGCCGCTGTCTGCGGAGATGCGCCCGTTCGGGCGCGGGTTCCGCTTGGGCGCTGGTCCCGTTCGGAGGCTGGTTCCGTTCGGAGGCTGGTCCCGCTCGGTGACGAACGTGATCGGCGGTCGTCGCGGGCGATCGGATTCATACAGCGGTCGGCAAGGCGCGTGGATGTGTCTGAGCGTCTGACGGATCGCATCCGACAGTTTCCCAACTCCTGAATTTCCCAGGTGATTTTTCGCACACTGCCGGCGGGCGGCCAATTGTCAGGGGCCGCGCTCCAGTGGCGGGCATTTTCCGGCGTCGTCTGTTATGCTCCGTTCGGAGAGAAACGCCTCGGCGACCGCCGAGTCCGCTGGACCCAATCATCAGGAGCGATCGATGTCTGGAACGAATCGTGTCTGGATCCGCATGGTCTTTCTGTGCCTTTTGGCCCCGCTTTTCTTCCCGCAGCCGCTTCGCGCAGCCGATCCCGATCAGACGCCGACGATCCGAGGTGAACTGACGCAGGTGGACGGCGTTCGCGTGCTGCGTGTGACCGGGGACGCGGCCGATCGCGGATTTGCGCACGGTTACCTGATGGCGCGGGAGATCATCGACCTGATCGACGGTTACCTGCAGGCGAAGGATGTCAGCGGTGGACCGCGACAGTTTGAAGCGCTGGCCCGAGGGCTGACGCATGTGATGGCCGTGCCTTCTCCCTTTCTCGTGGAGATCGACGGGATGCTGGCGGGGATCGAGAAGCGACTCGACGGAAATACGACAATCCCCCTGCTCAATCGAAAGCTGACGCGGAATGATCTCGTCGTCATGAACTGTGTTCCGGACGCCGTGGGTTTCGGCTGTTCGTCCTTCATGGCGTGGGGCAATCGCACAAAGGACGGCAAGACGATCACGGGGCGAAATCTTGACTGGCATTCCATTGATGCGCTTCGAAACACTCAGCTCGTGATTGCGCATATTCCCGCGAAGGATTCGAAGGAGGCGGCGTGGCTGTCCGTCGCATGGCCCGGCATGATCGGCTGCCTGACGGGCATGAATGAGCGGGGCGTCACACTTTCGATGCACGACGGCCCCACGAAGCGCGGCGTGGACGGCGTGGAGGCGACGCCCAGGGGCTTTGCATTGCGGATGGCCCTTGAGACGGCGCGCCCCGGGCATCTGGAGGAAGATGTTCTCTCCGTGTTTCAGAAGAACCGTGTGATGGTCGGGAACATCGTTCCCGTGTCCGGGCCGAGCTCCGGAGAGACGCCGCCCGCCATGGTCTTTGAGTACGACAACGTGAGGAAGAACGCAAAAGGCGTCACAGTCCGGCATGCGGGCGCTCATGGCACAGAGGACGCGGCGGCCGATGACTATCAGATCGCCACGAATCACTTTCGGGAGCGCTCGGCGGCTCAGTCGTGCAATCGATACGAGAAGCTCAGCAAGACGTTCGAGAAGTCAAGAGACGATCCGATCGTGACGCTGGCGCGAGCGTGGAAACTCCTTGAGCGCGTCTCCATGAACGGCGGCGGCCTCGTCACATACCAGAGCGTGATCTTCGAACCGGACGACATGAAAATGCACGTCTCGTTCTCGACGGCGGACGACGTCGCCCCGAACGGGAAGCGCGTGACCCTGAACGTGGCGGATCTGCTGAAGCGGCCGGTCAGCGTCGCGGCGTCGGGGGAGTAGCCGCCGGGGACGCGGGCGGATCCGGGCGTTATTATCCATCCAATGCTACGTCATCGTTTAATATTCGGCGCACTGATGATTGTGACGCTGTCGGGGCTGCTCTACGCGGATGCGCGCTGGAGCGGACCCGTCGCGACGCATGCCCCCGTGTGGCTGCACAATGTGTCCGGGATGATCGCCTTCGACGGCTTCCTGGTCTTTCTGACGCTCGCGATCCTGGTCCTGCTCGGCACGCGCGAGTTGGGAAGGCTGCTGGCCGGCGCGGGGCATTCGCCGCTTTCCTGCTGGCCGATGGCCGTCAATCTCGCGCTCATTGCGATCCCCTTTGTGGCGGGAAATGGACCGCCGGCAAATCGCGATCTGCTCCGCCTGGCGGATATGCAATGGACGGTGGGCGTCCTGGCGCTCGGCGTCATCGGCACGGGCTTCCTCGTGATGCGTCGCCGCAGGACGGAGGGGGCGTCGGGCGCGATGGGGGCAACGCTGCTGTCGATACTGTACCTGGGACTGCTGGGTCAGTTTCTCGTCCGGATTCGCATGTTCGGCCCTGTTGGATCCACATGGCTGCTGCTGTATGTCGTGGCGACAGTGAAGGTCTGTGACATCGGCGCCTTCTTTACAGGGATGGCGATCGGTCGCCACAAAATGATCGAGTGGCTGAGCCCGAAGAAGACGCTCGAGGGGCTGGCGGGTGGTGTGGCGGCGTCGATCGCCGTGGCCGTCCTCACGCCAATCATCGTCGATCGCCTGGCGCCGGCGTCGTCCGCGTTGCGGGGCTTGTTTCCGTCGCTTGCTGTCGCGACGATATTCGGTTTGCTGATGGCGATCGTGGGACAGGGGGGCGACCTTGTGGAGTCGCTCTTCAAGCGGGATGCGAAGGCCAAGGACTCGGCGAACGCCATTCCCGCCTTTGGCGGTGTTCTGGATGTCCTTGATTCGCCTTTGTGGGCGGCTCCCGTCGCGTGGTGGCTCCTGATACACTAGCGTCCATTGGAATTTCGGCGGCAGAACGGAGTAGGCGACATCTCTGAAATCACGATCACACTGGATGGCGGCGACGACGAGCGCATGCAGCTCTACGGACCGGGCGATGTGAATCTGCGAACGATTCGCGAGACGCTCGGTGTGAAGGTCTTTGCGCGCGGCTCGGTTCTGAAGCTCGTGGGTGAGGCGGACGACGTCGGCAAGGCGGCGGCGGTCATCGAGGCGCTGCGAAGTGAGCTCAGGAAGAGCAAACACCTTTCGGCGGACGCCATGGCCGACGCCCTCGCGGCGGTCGCCGTGAAGCGCGCGGCGGATGATCTGCCGACGGATTTCATCCCCGTCTTCCGCAAGTCGGCGATCATCGCGCCGAAGACGGACGGACAGCGGGAATACGCCGAAGCCGTTGCCCAGAACGATCTGTGCTTCTGCGTCGGTCCCGCCGGAACGGGCAAAACCTACCTCGCCGTTGCGATGGCGCTGTCCCTGCTGAAGAGCGGCCGAATCAAGCGACTGGTCCTGGCGAGGCCCGCCGTGGAGGCCGGAGAGAAGCTCGGTTTCCTGCCGGGCGATCTGCAGGCGAAGGTGAATCCCTATCTGCGGCCCATCTACGACGCGATGCACGACATGATGGAGTTCGACCAGATCAAGCGATTCATGATGAATGACGTGATCGAGGTCGTGCCCCTTGCGTTCATGCGAGGTCGGACGCTGAACAACGCCGCCATCATTCTCGACGAGGCGCAGAACGCGACGCCGCAGCAGATGCTCATGTCGCTGACTCGCATGGGGCATCGCAGCAAGATGATCGTGACGGGCGATGACAGCCAGATCGATCTTGAGAGCGGTCGTCAGAGCGGTCTGGTCGATGCGCTGCGGCGACTGGCCGGCGTCGAAGGGATCGCGATCGTGCGGCTGGGCAAGATGGATATCGTCCGCCACAAACTTGTGACGCGCATCGTCCATGCCTACGGCGGCGACAAGTGACGGCGCACGCCATGCGCGTCGAATTCAGCTTGCGTTCGTTTTGGCGAGGGAACGTGGCGGCCTGGAATGGGTGATCGGAAAGGTGTCGGCCCGTTCTAGAGGCGTCGTACGATGCGGCCGCGCGTGAGATCGTAGGGGCTGAGCTCGACGCGGACGCGATCGCCCGGCAGAATTCGAATGAAGTGCTTTCGGAGTCGGCCCGAGATGTGGCCGAGGACCTGGTGCTTCTCGCCCTCGTGCTCAAACTCCAGCCGGAACATGGTGTTGGGCAGCGCCTGTATGACGTCCGCCTCGACTTCTATTGCTTCGGGATTGGCCATAAATCCTCTCGTTTGCGGCGTAAGCTTACCGCTCTCAGACAGTTATCCTCTCAGGTCCTGGAGCGGGCCGATTGGGCAATGTATCCGCCGAAGGCCATTGGTACAAGCCGCACGGCGGTGCGCGATTCATGTTGACAGATGAGCGCGCCGTAAATAGGGTTCGCGCAATGGGTCGATATCTTCTTATCGCGTCGATAGTTGTGAGGCGAATCGCATGATGATTGGAATCGGTTGGCGGCGAATATTGTGTCTGGCGGGATTCGTGGTCGTTGGCGCCGCCGGCGCCGGTTGCAGTTCTCCCCTGGTGGGGACGTGGAACGCCGACCCGATTCCGCAGGATATGGATTTCTACATCGTTTCCGCGGAATTCAAGGACAACGGCGATTTCAGGGCGATCGCTCGCGAGGCCGGGGGGGAGACGCGGAATCTACGCGGAAAGTACGAATTTGACGGCTTCAAGCTGAAGCTGATGCGGCCCGGATCGCCATCGCGGGAGTACCCCACGACGTACTACATGACGGGCGTGCTCGAGGTCAAATCCGAGGGCGGTTCGCAGCGGCTGAAGAAGCAGTAGGCGCTCGGCGCCGGCCGCCTACTCGTTGAGCGTTCCCATCCGCACACGCCGTTCGCGATTCCCCTCGCACTCCATGCATCGCTGTGCGAATGGGAGGAACTCCAGCCGCTTCTTGGGAATCGGCTTCTCGCAATCCATGCAGATGCCGTAGGACCCGTCGTCGATCCGCCGGATCGCGTCGTCGATCTTCTCGAGCGTGGCGGCCTCGCTGGCCATCAGGCCGATGGCCAGTTCGTCTTCAAACCCCCCCGAGGCGATGTCGCTGAGATCGGCGAGGCCCGTGTCGCGGCCCGCCAGTTGCTGCTGTGTGGATTGCATCATTGAGAGAAGTGATCGCCGTTCGTCGGTCAGCGACTCGCGGACCTGCTTGAGAAACTCGGCGTCGAACGCGGGCTTCTGAGGCTTGGCCTTCGGCTCCTGCTTCGCCTTGGCTTCCGGTTTCACCGGCGCCTTCGCGGCCGATTTGCTGGTCGTCTTCTTTGGGCGAGACTCTGTCGTTTTCTTCACTTTCGCAGCCTTTTCCACGGTTTTTTTCGTCTTCGAGGTCGTCTTCGCGGCCGTCTTCACCGCGGATGTTTTCTTCTTCCTGGTGGGGGTTCTTGCGGCGGATGCGGATGACTTCTTCTTGCTCGTCGTTTTTCGAGCCGGCGTTTTCTTCTTGGTCGTTTTCTTCGCCGCAGCCATGTCACACCACGCTTTCGGATGCCTATATCGTCATTTGGGCGGGGACGATCCCCGTCAAAAACGGAACAAAGTTAGTCTCCGATGGGGGGAAGTCAAGGCGTCGCCTCCGGGCCGCCTGGGAGCCGTTTCGGCGCCGCGGACGCGACGGCGGATTCGTCGGAATTCCGCGCCTTCGCCATGCCGCTCGCCTACCGGTCCGACTCGACCGCGACACGGCCGGCGGGGACGTCGCCCAGCGATCGAAGCGAGACATGGCCGTTGGCCGTCCGGATGCGGAGTCGGCCGCCGCCATCCCTGAGTCGGCCGCTCAGGTGATTTCGGGAGCTGTGCAGATCCGACAGGTCCAGGCTGCGGGCCCGGATGGCGCCGTTGGATGTGCCGACAGTGACGATCGTGGAGGCCTCTCGACCGAACAGGACGCGGATCCGGCCGTTGGCGGAGTCGATCCTGCCTGACACGGGCCCCCTGGCACGCAGCGCGGCGAAAATGCCGCCATTCTTGCTGTCGAGGTCGACGTCCGACGCCCAGGTCTCGATGTCGATCTGGCCGTTGGCCGTGCGCCCCCGCAGGCGTCCTCGTCCGGCCCGGACCTCGATGGGACCGTTCTCGGTCTCCAGAACGCACTCGCCGCCGACGTTGCGGGCGTTGATCGCGCCGTTGTCCGTCGTCGCATGGAGCGCGAGGCGCGTCGGCATGTGGACTTCGTAGGAGACGCGGGCGTCCCAGTCCGCTCTTTTGGGCTTTCGCCAGGACGTGCGGACGCTGCGATGCCCCGTGGCGAGCGGCGCCGTGTCAATGTCGATGGCGTTCAGGCAGGTATCGGCCTCGACGCGATCGCGGCCGCCGGCGCGAATGCGAACGGTCATCGTGATCTTGTCCCCGTCTGAATGGTCATCGCCGAAGACAAAAATCGAGCCGTTCTCGGAATGGACGTCGAGCTGTTTGGATGACTCGACGGGCAGCTCGATATGCCGCTCGGCCTCAACCCAGACATTCGGTTTGGCGCAGCCGGTCAAGGCGACCGGCGCGACGACGCATGCGGCGAGGAAAACAGGGATCCGGCGAATGGGGCGCATGTCTAACTCCGTTCTGACAACGCGTGCGCGGGGACGACGGATGGGTAGACAACACGATTGACGACGATTGGGCAAGTCAGAGGCGGGACGATGTCAATCGCGCGATCCGGACGCGTGATGGCGCCACGTCAGCCGGATGTCGGCGAGTTCCCGTGATACGCGGCTCGAAGTTCATGAAGTCGATGAATCTCGTCGGCCGGCAGACGGCGGAGGTTCCCGAGCTGGGTCGCGATCGTGAGGATTCTGGCGGCGTGTTCGAGTTGTTCGAGTTTCATGAGGGCGGCGTGGATCGAGCTCCCCAGCGTCAGCGCCCCATGGCGATCGAGAATGATCGCGTCGTGTTGCTGAACCAGCTCGCTGACGACGCTGGCGCCGTCCTTCGTTCCGGGGGTTGCGTAGGGCGCGAGGGGGGCGCGACCGAAGGCGATGATGATTTCCGGAAGCACATCGTCCGGCATGGGCAGGTCCGCAATTGTCATGGCGACGACATGCGGCGGGTGCGCGTGCACGATTGCGGAGACATCGGGGCGTTGCGCGTAGGCCGCAAGGTGCATCCATCGCTCGCTGGAGGCCCGGCGCGCCCCGTGGATCACGGCGCCGTCGGCGTCGATGACAACGAGGTCATCGGGCGCGAGCGTTCCCAGGCACGTGGCGCTGGCCGAGATGAGAAATCGATCGTCTGCCAGGCGGGCCGAGACATTGCCGTCGGAGCCGCCGACGAAACCCGCCGCGTGTGTGCGATGGGCGATATCGCAGAGTTCGGCGCGAAGCGCGTTTTCGTCCTGAGCTGTCGGCATGCGGGCTCCTGCGTCGTTCACGCGTATGGGGCTTCGATTTCATTGAAGGCGGACCTTCGGGCGACTAGCATAACCCTGCGATTCAGTCGAAGCGAAACCCTGAGATTTCATAGAGGGCGAAATCATGCGAATTCCGATGATGCGTTGTGTGCTGTTGGCCGCGGTTGCGTTCGCGATGTCCATTCACGCCGCCAACGCGGGGGACTGGCCTCACTGGCGAGGCCCGGGCTACGACGGCAAGAGCGACGAGAAGGGCTTCAGGACCTCGTGGGAAGGTCAGATGGAGCCGGCCTGGCGCGCCGCCATCGGCTCAGGCTACAGCGGGATCACAGTGGTCGGCGGACATGTCTATACCTGTGGTGTCGATGATGGCGCGCAGACGCTGTTCTGTCTCGATTCACAGACGGGCAAGCTCGTCTGGAAGACGCGCGTCGAGAATCTCTTCGAGGAGTTCTGGGGAGACGGCGCCCGGTCGACGCCGACGATCGAAGGAGATCGTGTCTATGTGCTGGGCGCCCTGGGCACGCTCGGATGCTACGATCGGGAGACAGGCGCCGAGAAATGGACAAAGAAATATGACGCCAAGCCGCAGTGGGGCTACAGCGGGTCTGTCTTCGTTGAAGGCGATCTTGCGATCGTGACGGTCGGCGGGGATGGCGGCGGCATGTGCGCCGTAAACAAGATGAATGGCGCCGACGTGTGGCGCGTGGGCAGGGACACGGACTCGGGCTATTCGACGCCGTACCCGTTCACCTTTGAGGGGACGCGATACGTCGTCGGCTTCATGGGGAATGGCGCTGTCGTGGCGGAACTCAAAACGGGCCGCGAAGCGCTGACGATTCCCTGGGACACGAGCTACAAGGTCAACGCGTCGACTCCGATCTTCGAAGACGGCTATCTGTTTCTGTCCTCCGGCTACAGCACGGGGGCGGGGCTGTTCAGGCTGTCGAAGAAGGGCGATCGGCTGGAGGCGAGCGAGGTCTACCGAACCAAGAAGCTCAAGAACAAGTTTCAGACGCCGGTGCTTCACGAGGGGCATCTCTACACCTGCGATGAGCGATCCTTCAAGTGTGTTGACTTCAAGACGGGCGAAATCAAGTGGGAGGAGCGAGACAATCCCTTCAAGCACGGCACGGTTCTCTTCGCCGACGGAAAGCTGCTGCTCCTGACGCAGTTCGGCGAGCTGAAGATCGGCGAAGCGTCGCCCAGAGGTTTCAAGGCGACGGGAACGACGACAGTGTTCAAGATGGGCGAAGGACGCAACCAGCAGTGCTGGACAATTCCGACACTGGCCTATGGCCGGCTCTTCTGCCGGAATCTGCATGAAATGGTCTGCCTGGATCTGCGGAAATAGTCGTTATTGACTGCGTTTGAACTCAGGCGCGGCGCAGATTGGGACGATGGAGACTTGACGTCACGCCAAACGCGTGGCATATTGAAATCATGATGTACAACCGCAGCGCGATCCATCTGATGAGTACGCACAGCGACATGAATCGCTGCCACGGGAGGATCTGCGCGGGCGGATAACGCATCAACAAGCGTCAATGCCAAAGCCGGCCGATCCGATCGTGGATGGGCCGGCTTTTTTTGTGCGCAGGACGCGGACTCGGGCCTTGATTTGCTCGAATTGAATTGCCGCAGGCAATGGCCGGAGAACGTGCGCGCACAGACGGCAATGGCGTTGAGTGATGGTGGTCGTGGCTCAAAGGAAGAGCGCCGCACTGTGACTGCGGAGATTGCGGGTTCGAGCCCCGTCGGCCACCCGTGGACATGTTGGTTTGAGTCTGAAGGAATGGACGGCGACGCGGGTGAGGACCCGCCGCTCCCTGCTAAGGAGATGGCGCTGATGGGCGTGAGGTTCGACTCCTCCGCCGTCCGATGGTCGGCATGCATCGCGCCGGCGGGAAAGGACAAGACAATGAAGCCCGAGGCGGCGATCTTCATTGGCCTGCAGGCGTCCGGCAAGACGACCTTCTATTGCGATCGGTTCGTTCACTCGCACGTTCGAATCAGCCTCGACGAGGTGCGAAGCCGGGCGCGGGAGCGGCGACTGATCGACGCGTGTCTGGAGACGCGGCAGTCGTTTGTCATAGACAACACCAACCCGACTGTGGCGGATCGGGCGCGTTACCTCTCGGCGGCGAAGTCGTCGGAGTTTCGCACAGTGGGGTACTACTTTCAGTCGTCGATCGAGGCGTGCGCGCGGCGCAATGAGCGTCGTGACGCGCCACGGGTCATTCCCATGCGAGGCCTCCTCGGGACATACGGCCGGCTCGTGAGACCGACTCGGGAGGAGGGGTTTGACGCGCTGTATTACGTTCGGATTGACGAAAATTCAGGATTCTGTGTGGAAGCGTGGATCGATGAAGTTTGATGAACTTGAAAACCGGATGCGTCGCTTTGAAACCTCGGCTGACGTTCGGGTTCCGCCGGGCGTGTACATCGTGGCGCGGCTTGATGGCCGCAGTTTCACGCGATTGACCAGGGAGCGATTCGCCTTCGAGGCGCCCTGCGACGAACGATTTCGCGACGCGATGCTGGAAACGTGCGAGGGCCTGATGGAGATCGGGTTTCGAACGCGTTACGCCTATTCGCAAAGTGATGAAATCTCTCTGCTGTTCGATCCGGAGGACGATACGTTCGGACGCAGGCTGCGAAAATGGAATTCGATACTCGCCGGGGAGGCCAGCGCCCGAATGAGCCTTGCCCTGGGCGACATCGCCGTGTTCGACTGTCGAATCTGTCAACTGCCGAGGGTGTCGGATGTTGTGGACTACTTCCGCTGGCGGAGCGAAGATGCGGCCCGAAACGCCCTGAACAGCCACTGCTATTGGCGGCTTCGAAGTCGCGGACGTTCCGCCGCCGTGGCGACCCGTGAGCTACTGGACATGTCCGTCGCCGCAAGGAACGAACTGCTGTTTTCGGAGGGACTGAATTTCAACGACCTGCCGGACTGGCAGAAGCGCGGCTTCGGTCTGCGTTGGGAGGACTTCGAGAAAGAAGCCACGAATCCCGGAACCGGTGAGCGCGTTCGGGCCAGGCGACGGCGCATTCGGCGCGATTTGTCGCTTCCGATGAAAGACGCCTACAGCGACTACGTCGCCGGACTGCTGGGAATGACGATCGATGAGAGCTGAGACATGCCGAGACGAATCTCCTACAACCCCAACATGATTCTGCCGCCGGGAACGCAGGTCGTGACCCGTGTCGAGATCGTTCCGATCGGCGGAGGCGCGTCGAAGCCTGTCGGCGCTGTGGCGGAAATCGTCTTGTCGCCAACGGATCACACGCACGCTTACCGCCTGCGCTTTGCCGACGGTGTCGAGGCGATGGCCCGACGATCCGTGCTGGCGGTGCTGAAGCGCATGCAGCGCGATCGCATCGGGACACCGGACGAGGCGATGGACGAGTACATGCTGACGGAGTGTGTCATCTATCGCTGCGTGGTCGGGTCGCGCGCCTACGGTCTGGATGTCGAAGCGTCTGATGTTGATCGGCGCGGCGTCTTCCTGCCGCCGGCGGAGATGCACTGGTCGCTCTACGGCGTCCCCGAGCAGCTGGAGAATGACGCGACGCAGGAGTGCTACTGGGAGCTGCAGAAATTCATCACGCTGGCGCTGAAGGCGAATCCGAACGTGCTGGAGTGTCTCTTTACGCCTCTCGTCGAGGACACGTCGCCGATCGCAGACGCGCTGCTGGCGATGCGCGACGCCTTCCTGTCGAAGCTCATTTACCAGACGTACAACGGCTACGTCCTCAGCCAGTTCAGGAAGCTGACGGCCCGCGAGCGAAATCACGGCGTCATCAAGTGGAAGCACGCCATGCACCTGATCCGGCTGCTCCTGGCGGGCGTCGAGACGCTGCGCAGTGGCGTTGTCCCTGTGGAGGTCGGCCCCTATCGCGAGCGACTGCTGGAGATCCGTCGCGGCGAACTGCCGTGGGAGGAGATCAACGCCTGGCGGCTCGCGCTGCACGCCGAGTTCGATGCGGCGTTCGAGCGAACGTCGCTGCCGGATCGGCCGGACTATGAACGGGCGAACCGGCTGCTGATCGATGCGCGGAGGGCGCAGGTATGAATGGGTTGAACACTGAGTGGCTGCAGCCAATCGTTGACGAACAGCCGTTTCCGATGTTGTTCGCGACGATCAGTGGCGCGCACCTTTACGGATTTCCGTCGGCGGACTCGGACTACGACCTCCGTGGCGTTCACGTGGCGCCGTTGCGCGACGTGATCGGTCTGCGTCCTTATCGGGAGACAATTGAGGCGTCCGGTGTGCGTGACGGGATCGAGCTGGACCTTGTGACGCACGATGCGCTTAAGTTCTTCCGGCTGCTGCTGAAGCGGAATGGCTACGTGCTGGAGCAGTTGACGTCGCCACTGGTCGTGCGCACATCGGCCGCCCATCAGGCGCTTCTGACGCTGGTTCCGAAGCTCGTGACCCGGAATCACGCCCATCACTATCTCGGGTTCGTGCGGACGCAGTGGCGTCTGTTTCTGGCGGATCGACGGGTCAAGCCCCTGCTGTACACCTATCGCGTGCTGCTGACGGGTATTCACCTGATGCGGACCGGCTGCATCGAGGCGAACATCCTGCGGCTCAATGAGACGTTTCGAGCGGCCTACATCGATGAACTCGTGGCGCAGAAGGTGGGCGGCCACGAGAACGTTGCGCTGACGAACGCGGATGTCGCGTTTCACGAGGCGGAGTGCGAGCGTCTGACACGGCTGTTGGAGTCGGCGCGGGAGTCAAGCGCACTGCCCGAAGCCCCGAGCGCCCTTGACGCGATGAACGACCTGCTGATTCGGATTCGAGAGGGCGACTTGCCGTGTTGCGAAGTCGCCGGAGGAACTACGTGAGTTTCATCATGGTGGACATTGAGGCCGACGGTCCGATCCCGGCGGACTATTCGATGATCTGCTTCGGGGCCGTCGTCGTGGAGCCGTCGCTGTCGAAGACGTTCTATGGTCGATTGCGACCCGTGTCGGAGAAGTGGATCCCCGAGGCGCTCGCCGTCAGCGGCTTCAGTCGGGACGAGACACTCGCGTTCGACGAGCCCGGCGCCGTGATGCGCGCGTTCGAGGCGTGGGTCGCGGAGGTCAGCGCGTCCCGGCCGATGTTTGTGTCGGATAACAACGGCTTCGACTGGCAGTTCATCAACTGGTACTTCCATCATTATCTGGAGCGCAATCCCTTCGGACACAGTTCGACGAATCTCGGGTCACTCTACAAAGGTGTCGTCAAGGACATGATCGCCGGCTTCAGGGGGCTTCGCAGAACACGTCACACGCATCATCCCGTCGACGACGCCATGGGGAACGCCGAAGCGCTGTTGGCCATGAAGGAAACGCTGGGTCTCAGAATCCGGCTTGAATAGCGCCGTCGGCGCGGTCGATGCGCCTGTGGACGATATATCGGGTCGTCATTATCCGGATACGTCTGATAAGGCCGCGGGTCGTTGAGCCGCAATGGATCACGATGATTCACGTCATTTCTTCTCGGGCGTCGTCGGGCGCTCCGTAGTTTCCCAAATCGTACCTTTTCGATGACAGCGCGTCCCCCAGTGGTTGATGCGGGCGCGTTGTGGGAGTGAGCGATCGACAGGGGGGATGCGATCGCGGAGCGGGTGAATCGGCGCAGCGCGAACTGAGCGCAGGCGTCGCCCGGAGGAGGTACGTGCCGTGGGAACACGCAGACGACCGACGTCGGCCAAGGCATCGATTCGCGCTTCATTGTTCGGCGTGCTGCTCGCCGTCTGCGCGACAGCGCTGACGGCCCACGAGTTTCTTCGTCGGGAAGACGCCCATAACGCCGCACACAATCGAACGCGGCTGCTGGCCGAGACGATGGCGCTTCAGTTCGACGCGATCGGCGTCGCGGCGCTGGACGACGCCGAGCAGGTATGTCGCGCGATGCTTGAGTCGCCATCGCTGATGGCCATCTGCATCTGGGACGCCAACGGCCGGCAGGTCGCCTGCGAAGGTCGCTCAATTGAATACGCACAGATGCTCGACCTTGTCGGCGCCGGATCGAAGCGGACGTCCGGCTCGCATTCGCACTTCTGGCTGACGCACACCTTCTCTTCTGAAGCCGGCCCCCTGGACGCGCAGTTCGTCCCGATCGGGATCGGCGCCATCGGCCAGAAACCCGCCACCCTCGGGGTCCTGCTCGACATGAGCCCCATGCTGGGCGGCTTTGGTGAACATTTCGTCCTGTATTACATGCCGGTCCTCGGCGCCGGCATTGTGGCGCTGGTCGTCGGCGTGATGCGTCTGCATCGGGACGTGCTGCATCCGCTGGGGAGCCTCGTGGAGGCGGCGTCGGCGGATGCAAAGGACCGGGCGGATCCGACGGCGTTCGAATCGCACGCCGAGCTGGGGGTTCTCGCGAAGGCCGTCCACGCGCTGAAGCTGGACGCGATCACGTGGCGACGGAAGGCCGAACTGACGGAGCGTCGTTCGGATACGCGCGTCGCCGTGGAGACGCGTCGAATCACGCGTGACCTTCATCGCATTCAGCAGGCCGCATGGAAAGATCAGTTGACGGATGTCTATAACCGCCGGTTCATGGAGGAGAAGCTGCCGGGGGTCTTCGACGCACAGCGAACGGCGAATCGCGACCTGTCGATCGTGATGTTCGACCTGGACAACTTCAAGCTGCTCAATGACACGGAAGGGCACGCGGCGGGAGACGAGATACTCCGTTTCGTCGGGGAGCTTCTCAGGCAGAACACGCGACATGGCGATTTCGCCGTGCGATATGGCGGTGACGAATTCCTGCTCGTCATGCCGGGCCTGCCGGCCGCGAAGGCGATGGTCGTTGCCGATCGCATCCTCGCACATTTCACGCAGCGGGCGAAGATGATGGTCCGAGTTCGTCCGGCGCCGTCGCTCACGGCGGGTGTTTCCAGCATCGTCAACAATCAGCCGTCGTCGCTGAATGAGGCGATGGTGATGGCGGACGAAGTTCTGTTATCGGCCAAGCAGGCCGGGAAGGCGTGCGTTCAGCTCGCCATGCGACAGGGCGGAAGCCCGGCGCCGCTGCGTCTCGCACGAACGGCATGATTGCATTAAAATATGCAGTGTGGTTGTCGATGGCCGCAGTCGTGGGTTTGTCCGGCCATCCAGCGTTGCAGCGCGAAATATCGGGTCAGCGTCTGACGACCGCATGTCCTCGCACCAGGGCGCATTGAGAATCGCGTGTTTGTGATGATGGACACGTTCCATCCGCAATTCGTCTCGTTGTTCAATGAGACGAATCGTCAATTCACGTGACTGCAATTCCGATCCGCCCGCGGTCTGCGTTTGTAACTGTATTTGTACCATTGGGTTCCGATATCAACAGGACTGTTGACATCGCGTGGACCCTGCACAATGCGTCAATAGATGCTAGGTAAAACCCGTGATTGACTCTTTGTGAGCATAGGTACGAAACTCAATGTAATCGGGGTGGATTTGCTAGGTGAATTGAAGGCGAATCTTCGGAGAGAATTCATATGCTTGCGGCCAGTGACGAACAGCGATTGCGAAAGCAGTACCCGGTCCTCAACGGGTTGTCGGACGAGACACTTCAACGATTGCGCGAGCAGAGCGTTCTCGTTTCCGCCGAGGACGGGCGGGTCCTGCTGGAGCAGGGTGATTTCGCTGACAAGTTCGTATTCCCGCTGGAAGGCGGAACGCGGGCCATCGTTCGCTCGTCGGAGGATCGGGAGATCACGCTCGATCGTGTTCGTCCCGGGGATTGCTGTACCTTGTCGGCCAGTTGTCTGTTCGGCGCCTGTCCATCGCCGGCCCGTGGCGTGGCGGAGGGAGCCCTGACGGCGGTCGTCCTGCCAGGCGAGTTGTTCTTTCATGTCATGGACGAATCGTCGGCCTTTCGCCGGTTCATTTTCGGCGGCATCTCGCGACGATTCGTCAAGCTCGTGGAGACGATCGAGCGTGTGACGTTTCAGACCGTGGAGAAGCGACTGGCCAACGCGCTGCTTGAGCGGCGCGATCCGATTCGGGTCACGCACCAGGCGCTCGCGATGGAACTCGGCAGCGTTCGCGAGATCATCAGCCGGCATCTGAAGACGTTTGAAAATCGCGGCTTCGTGTCATTGGCGCGGCAGCGAATCGAAATCTTGAATCGCGACGGTCTCCAGGAGCTGCTGTCGGGCGTCAACGGGGACGGCGCATCGGGCGCCGCGGGGGCCAACGCGTAGATTGCGGCGCTGCGTGATTTCTGAACAAAGAAAAAAGGCGTCGGCCATCCGTTGCGATGGCCGACGCCTTTCGTTATTTCGATCTCTCCGTCAGTCAGCTGACGACCTGGTCCCTGGTGAGTGCGTCGCGGACCCAGTCCAGTGTGACACCCTTTTCGGCGAGCAGCTGAGCGACGGGGCTTTCCTTGTCCCGCATCAGGCCGAGCAGCAGGTGTTCGTCTTCGATCTCCCCATGGCCGAGGCGATTGGCGGCATCGACGGCGAGCACGAGGATGTGCCAGAATCGCGTCGAGCGGAACGCCTTCGCCAGTTCCTGCTGATGGAGCCACTCCGTCGCATCGGGGGAGGTTGTGACGCCGGGATGTTCATCGTGATCGATCCCGGAAAGGTAATTCAGGATCGCCTCACGAATCGACTCGATCCGGATGCCGCGCTCGGAGAGCGCGGTCGCCGGAATGCTGTGCCCCTCGCGAAGGATACCCAGCAGCAGGTGCTCGGTGCCGATGTAGTGATGGCCGAGCTTTCGCGCCTCGTCGAGCGCGTACTTCAGGCACTGTCGCGTATCGGCCCGCTGCGCCATTTTCGTCTGGTGAAGTTCCTTGTTCCCCGGCTGGACGTTGTTTCGAACGTCGTCACGCAGGGCGTCAACCGCGACGCCGAGATGCTCAAGCACGATCGTCGCAACGGCGTGATCGAGCGAGAGGATCGCGAGCAGGATGTGGACGGGGGCCAGGTAGTCGTGATGCAGCTTGATGGCTTCGTGATTGGCCAGCGCCATCGCGCGTCGCGCTCGTGTGTTGAACTTGTGATGCACGTTTTCGCTCCCTTACCGATCTTCGTGATACGGCGTCGTCGTCGGGCCGCGTCGTCCTTCGTCCGTCACATCGCATCATACGGGATGACGCGAGACGGGCGTAACGGCCGCCGCTGACCCTCACCGCCGGTTGCGTTTGCCTCTTACTTCTTCTTCTCCGCCTCGGCCTTGGCCGCGGCGACGATTTCATCCTGGATGTTCTTCGGAACTCGCTTGTAGCAGTCGAATTCCATCGTGAACGTCGCCTTGCCCTGGGACATCGATCGAACGTCCGTCGCATAGCCGAACATGCTCGACAGCGGCACCTGCGCCTGGACCATTGTCAGCGGACCGCTCGATTCCGTCTGCAGCACGATGCCGCGGCGGCTGGAGAGGTCGCCGATGATCGAGCCCTGGAATTCCGTCGGCGTCTCGACGTCGACCTTCATGATCGGTTCGAGGAGGATCGGCTTGCTCTTGAGAAACGCCTCTTTGAACGCGTCGCGGGCACAGATCTGGAACGCCATGTCCGACGAGTCAACGGCGTGCGACGATCCATCTTCGAGGATCATCTTGACGCCGATGATTTCGTAACCGGCCAGAGGTCCCTTCTTCATGCACTGCTGGAAACCCTTGTCGACCGAGGGGATGTATTCGGTCGGAATGCGACCGCCGAAGACCTTGTTCTCGAACTCGTAGGGCGCCTCGAACCCTTCGGCCAGCGGCTCCAGCCTGCCGACGACGTGGGCGTACTGGCCCGAACCGCCGGTCTGCTTCTTGTGCTTGTAGTCGTAGTTCACGGAGATGCTCGGCGACTCGCGATAGCTCACGCGCGGCTGACCCACGATCAGCTCGCACTTGTACTCGCGACGAATGCGCTCGCAGTACACGTCGAGGTGCAGTTCACCCATGCCGCTGATGATCGTGTCGCCCGTTTCCTCATCGCTGGAGAGACGGAACGTCGGATCTTCCTTGGCAAAGCGATTGAGCGCCTTGGCCATCTTGTCGCGGTCCTTCGTGCTCGCCGGGGCGATCGACAACGAGATGACGGGATCCATGACGTGCATGGACTCCATCGAGTAGTTGATGCCGCCTCCGCAGAACGTATCACCGCTGACGCAGTCGATACCGACGACGGCGACGATATCACCGGCTTCGGCGAAATCGATTTCCTCGCGATCGTCGGCGTGCATGCGGAGGATGCGGCCGAAGCGATAGAGCTTGCCGTCGCGCGAGTTTCGATAGCGCTCGCCGCGGACCATCTTGCCCTGGTAGATGCGCATGTAGGTGAGCTGGCCGAACGTTTCATCGACGAGCTTGAACGCCAGGCAGACAAGCGGCTGTTCGCCTTCGAGCTTGATCGGCGTCTTGGCCTCTTCGCTGTCCAGGTCGAGCGCGTGCATGTCGCGATCGAGCGGCGACGGCAGGTAGCGCGTCATCGCGTCGAGCAGGAGCTGGACGCCCTTGTTCTTGTAGGCCGAACCCATGAGGACGGGGGCGAAGTCATTCGCCAGGGTGCCGCGTCGCAGGACGCGATGCAGCATCTCGTCGGGAATGTCCTTCTCCTCGAGCATGAGTTCGAGCATGTCGTCGTCGAAGAGCGACAGGGCGTCGAGCATACCCGTGCGGGCGCTCCTGGCCTCGTCCTCCATGTTCGCCGGAATGTCCTCCCAGCGGACCTTCTCGCCGTTGTCGCCGTCGAAGTAGGCGGCCTTCATCCGGACGAGGTCGACAATTCCCTCCAGATCGTTGCCGAGGCCGATCGGGAGCTGGAGCTGGATCGCCGTCAGGCCGAGCTTCTCTTCGAGGCCCTTGATGACGTTGACCGGGTCGGCGCCGGCGCGATCGAGCTTGTTGATAAAGCAGATGCGGGGCACGCCGTAGCGCTTCATCTGTCGGTCGACCGTGATCGACTGCGACTGGACGCCGGCGACGCCGCAGAGCACGAGGGTCGCGCCGTCGAGCACGCGAAGCGAGCGCTCGACTTCGACTGTGAAGTCAACGTGGCCCGGCGTGTCGATGATGTTGATTGTGTGATCTGTCCAGCGGACCTGGGTCGCGGCCGACGTGATCGTAATGCCACGCTCCTTCTCCAGCTCCATGTGGTCCATCTTGGCGCCTTCGCCGCGAACCTCCTGGATCTTGTGGATGCGGCCTGCGTAAAACAGGATTCGCTCGGTCAGCGTCGTCTTGCCGGAGTCGATGTGAGCCGAAATACCGACGTTTCGCAGCATTGCCAAAGGCGAGTCGCTCATGATGTCGAACCTTTGCTTCTTCTGTTCCTGTGTGAGCGTGATCATGGGTGATGCAATTCCTGATCGCGTCCGGCCAACGGCGGCCGGGCAGTCTGCGATCGCATGTGTTACGGTTCACATCCGGAATTCCCATCGATCCGCGCGGGTGAACCGGGAGCCGTCCGCGAAGAGCGATACGTTATTTCGACGTATCGCGGATATCGGTCCGCGGCCGGTAAGTTTCGAGTCAAAATATTGTTAGGATTCCGCCAGCGTCGGATCATCGTGCGGCCGCAAGCGTCTCAACCGCTCCCTGGCGGGCGGACCGGCCGGGCGGTCGCACGATCGGAACCTTATTACCCGCGGCGACTTAAGCGCGCAACATCCGCGCCGAAATTGCAGCGAGCCCCATAAGGTAGCGTTGGGCCGGGGGATGTCAAGGGGCGGAGGGCTAAAGGCTCTCGTATCCGGCCGTGTTGATCGAGATCCTGAAGGTCGTCGTGTTGTAGAACCAACCCTGGGCGCCCGACGGTGGATTGCCCGTTCCGAACTTCACGTTCATGGCCTGGGCCGCCGGCGTGGTGAACGGGTTGCCTGGAAAGGCCATGAGGTAGGGACCGTAGGCGCCGGCGGCGTTGATCGCGCCGGACTTGTCCGTGCGTCCGATCAGTCGGTCGATGAAGTTGTTGACGACGCCATCGGCGGCGCCGTTGGCCTTGATGGAGGGCGCCCGGCCGTCGTGATCGATCGTGTAGCGGGCGATCGCCATGCGCAGGTTGCGAAGGTCCTCGGCGACGCGGGCGTTGGTGGCCTCTTCGGCCGCGTCGGAGAACTGAGGAATCACGACCGCCGCGAGAATCCCAAGTATCACGACGACGATCAGCAATTCCACCAGCGTAAAACCGCCGCTTTTTCGGGCAGACATCGAACCACACTCCACCACGGGCCCATGGCGCTATCGGCGGATTCTGTTGGTTCGATTGGGAGTTCCCGTCATCCGGGATCACATCTGCGGACCCGCGCAGCGGCGCGCGGCGCCTTCGGAAACACCGTCACGGTTATCGGCGCCTGCCGTCATGTCGAGGGGATGGGCGGACGTCCGTGTGCAGACTCGGAGCGGCGTTCATCGCGGGATGGATATGGGACAGGAAGGCGCGTTCCCGGCTGGACCAGACACGACTTGGATTCGATGTTTGACGATGAGGAATCCAGGCGACGTTGCGCCCCTTGAGGAGGGTCCATGCGCGATTCTTCATTCCATCGCCGATATTTCGCGGCCATCGCGGCCGGCGCCCTCCTGGGGTTCGCGCAGGCCGCGGCTGACTCGACGTCGACGCCGCTCGTGTTCTGGGGGCCCTATTCGGACAGCACGCCCGAATACTCGACCTGGTCGGGCGCATCCTGGTCGACCGGCGCGGACGCCTTCAATTACGGATGCGACCTGACGTTCATCGCGGGCGCCAGCTGCCCGACACGCGACGAGTCGGGGTTCATGGCCGTCGACTACTGCAACTCGATCAAGGTCTTCGGGCGAAGCGGAACGACCTGGACGTCGCCATACCAGCTCACGACGGGAACCAACGGTCAGAGTACACGCATGTTCGACATCGCCTACGAGACGACGTCGGGCGACGCCCTGCTCGTCTTCTGGGACGGCGACCACAACGACCTCGAATATCGCATCGCGACGAGCTCGTCGCTCTCCGCGGAGTACGATGTTGCTGACTCCGATTCCGCCGACGTCAAATGGGTGAAGCTGGTCTCGAATCCGAGCAGTGATGAGATCATTCTCGTCTGGCTGGACAGCTACAACGATATTTACACCAAAACGTGGAACGGTTCGTCGTGGGGAAGCGCGCTGACGCTGACGACCAACGCGAACACGTCGTCCTATGAGTGCTTCGACGTCGCCTATGAGTCGCTGTCGGGTCGGGCGATCGTCGCGTTCTGTGACGACAATTCTACGAGTCCGCGATATCGCATCTGGAGTGGCGGGAGCTGGGGCGGCGAGAGCGGCATGTCGAGTGTCGGGGCGAATGGCTACTTCCTTCGGCTGGCGCCCGATCCGGCGAGCAACGCGATGCTCTGCGCTGTCCAGGATTCGTCGAATGACCTGAACGTGCAGTCATGGAACGGATCGAGCTGGTCGTCCGCCAGCGAAGTCGAGGACAGTCTCAATCGCAACAACTGCCGGCAGTTCGACGTCGCCTATGAAGGCGGCGGCGGGGAAGCGCTCCTCGTTTACGCCGCCAGCTGGAGCAACAATATCTTCTATCGAACCTGGAACGGTTCGTCGTGGTCCTCCGAGCAGACGGGGACCAACGTCAGTGACGACCAGATTGTCGTGCAGCTGACGACCAGCGCCACGGAGGGGGAGATCTTCGTGCAGGTGTACAACGACTCAAACGACCTGCATGCGCTGATCTGGAATGGATCCTCCTTCTCCTATCACTCGACCCTCGAAACCAACATGGGGGGCTGGAGCTTTGAGCCGTTCGCGACGGTCGCGCCGACAGGCGTCACTGTCACGCCCGCGGACATCCCTTATTTCACGGACTTCGAATCCAGTGTCGGCGCCGAGTGGTCGTCGTCGACGACCTCCTATGACGCCGACTTCACGACGTTTCTGGGGCGGTTCAACGGAACTCCCGTGTCGCTGGCATTGAATACGACGATCGGCGAAACCTATCAGCTTCGCTTCGACGTCTATGCAATCGACTCGTGGAGTCCGAAGTCGTGGGATGACGATATTGACTCCCTGTACATCAGGATTGGCGGCGTCACGATTTTCCATGAATCGTTCAGTCAGCGTCCTGATCAATACCCGCCGACGTACGAGAACCCGCCCGATGTCGTCGGCGACCTGGGATTCGGCTCCCGCTCCGGCATTGACGAAGACGGTATCTATCGAAACGTCACAGTCACGTTCACGGCGACGGATACCGTGACAACGCTCGACTTCACGGACGGCCTGGAGGAAGGCGGAAACTCCGACATCAACGACGAGTCGTGGGGAATCGACAACTTTCACGTCACGACGTCGCGATTTCGCGACGTCTCCGTGGCAAAGGGATTCAACGTTCAGACGACGACGGATCAGGAATACGGATCGGGTATTCACTGGGCGGATTTCGACAACGACGGTGATCTGGATGTCATCCTGGGCGGAAACAGCTCGTCACGGCGCCTGGTGAACTACAACCAGGGGTCGAGTTTCACGGCGAGTACCTTCGGAAGCGGAAGTGAACGTCGCGGCGCCGCGCTGTTCGATATGGACAATGACGGCGATGTCGATTTCTGGTCCGGCAACCATAACAGCTACACGACGGTGGCCTGTTTCGAGAACAACGGGGCCGGCGTTTTCAGTGACGCGGGAAGCCTCGGCTTCTCCAGTCCCAACAACAACGAGGGAGTCGCGGCGGCCGATGTGAATCACGATGGCTGGTGCGACATCGTCCACTTCAGCGAAAACGGCAACTGGATCGGTCAGCACCAGGGGGATCCGGGCAAGTCGTCAGTGAATCTCGTCGCGACGGTGAATCACTCCATCGGGCTGAACGACAGCGGCGACGTCGGCAACGGTGACTACTGCAGCTCGGGTGACGTCAACAACGACGGGTTCCTCGATTTCTTTTATCACTACAACTCCGGCAAGTTGTTCCTTTCGAACGGTTCCCTGAGCTTTTCGGAATCAAACAAGGGGATATCCGTCTATACAGGCAATAGCGACAAGATGGGTTCGGCCTGGGGCGACTACGACAACGACGGCGATCTGGACCTGTTCGTCTCGCGTTACGCCGCCGGGGTCACGGGCTATCTCTGGCGCAATGATGTCACGTGGACGGCGCCGACATCGGGGAGCTTCACGGATCGAACCGCCGCCGCGTACATCAAGGACGACTCGGGCCAGCGCGGCTGCGCGTGGGGCGACTACGACAACGACGGCGACCTGGATCTCTATGTCGTGACGCGCACCGGTGGGAACCGGCTCTATCAGAATCAGAATGACGGGACGTTTCGGCTCGTGCACGAAGGCGCCGACAGTGACGGCGATGGCCACGACGCGGTCTTCGTGGACTACGACAACGACGGCGATCTCGACATCGCCTACACACGGGAAGACACGACGAATGTCCTGCTCGAGAATCGAACAAACGACATGAACTACCTCAAAGTTCGGGTCGTCGGCCTGGGAGGCGGCGGCACCAACGTTCCGGCGGTGGGTGTTCGCGTTGAGCTGTGGAACGCCGCAGGGACGCTACGACTGGGGCGGCGCGATGTCGGCGTCGCGCGTGGATTCGGCGGGACCGAGCCGCTCTGGGCGCACTTCGGTGGTGTCGACGGGGCGACGCAGTACATGGTCAAAGTGTGGTTCCACAGCCGGGACAACAGCGATCCGCAGGAGACGCTCGTCTATCCGAAGAACGCGTCCACGACGATCGGCAAGGTGACGATCGATCAGATGATCACGATCGAGGAAGCCGAACTGCGCCGCCGCATTCTCCGATGGCGCGAGGTGCCGAATCGAATGTAGGCCGCCCATCCAGGGGCTTTCCGCATAAATCGTCCCATAAGCCGCGACAGGAAGTTCCAGGGTTGCCATCCGGTGGTTGTTGAAATAGCACCCTGAGGGTACTATATTCCGCGGTAGAAGCCTCGAGGAGCGATAGATGCTGTCACTGACCCGAAAGACGGATTACGCCCTGATCGCGCTTTGTCACATGGCCGCCCAGCCCAACCGGGTCTGCACGGCCCGGGAGATTGCCGAGCGGCACGGTCTTCCGCAGTCACTTCTGATGAACGTGCTTAAGTCACTTTCGCAGAGCGACTTGGTTGAGTCGACCCGCGGCGCGAAAGGGGGCTATCGGTTGGGCAAGGGACCGACAGAGATTACGTTGTCCGCGATCATTGAGGCGGTCGAAGGACCGGTGAAGTTCGTACAATGTGCGACACACAAAGAGGGGGACGATCCGAGCTGTGACATCATGGAGACGTGTCCGATTCGTCGGCCGGTCCAGGTGATACAGCATCGGCTTGAAGCGTTTCTCGCGGGGATCGTGCTCGCCGATCTGGCGGAGCGAACGTCTTCGGATTCCTGCGTCAATCTTTCGATCTCAGGGAACCCTCAGCCCCCGACGGGTGGAACGGGGCAGCATCAGGCGGCGAATTGATCGGCGATCGAAGGATCGCCGCGAACGCGAATGCGGCGGAGTGTGGTGGACGCACTCGCCGGCGGAAAGAAATGGAGCAACGTTCATGGTGGATTTGAGCGAACTGGCGGCCAGCAAAGTCAAGGAGATCATTCAGGGCCAGGACCTGAATCCGGACGACACGTTTCTGCGCGTGGGCGTCAAGGGCGGCGGCTGCAGCGGCTTCTCCTACACACTCGATCTGACCCAGGAAAAGCAGGAGTCGGATGAGCTGTGGGATCTCCATGGTGTGAAGGTCATCTGCGATCCGAAGAGCTTCATTTATCTCGATGGCGCGTCGGTGGACTACAAGAAGGAGTTCATGCAGGAGGGCTTCACGTTCAGCAATCCGAACGCGACGAGTTCCTGCGGCTGCGGCAGCAGCTTCAGCGCCTGATCGCACGCCTCACACGGCGTCGCTCCGTGACGGGGCGAATCCAGGGGTAACGCGTCCGCGGCGACCAGGTCGCGGACCATTGGGGCGTCGGGGCATCCGGCGCCTGTGGGAGTTAATTCCTAGATCATGAGTTCCGCCTCCAGCGACACAATCGCCCAATGGGCGTCGTCGGAATACAAATACGGATTCGTCACGGATATCGAAGCGGACAGTGCGCCGCCGGGATTGAATGAGGACATCATTCGATTCATCTCCGCCAGGAAGAAGGAGCCGGACTGGCTCCTCGAATGGCGGCTGAAGGCGTATCGCCACTGGCTCACGATGAAGGAGCCGACATGGGCGAACATCTCCTACCCGCCGATCGACTACCAGAAGATCGTGTATTACTCGGCGCCGAAGCGCGACGAGGACAAGCCACAGAGTCTGGACGACATCGATCCGAAGATCCGCGAGACCTACGAGAAGCTCGGCATTCCGCTGAAGGAGCAGGAAGTCCTTGCCGGCGTCGCCAGGGCGCCCGTCGCCGTGGACGCGGTCTTTGACAGCGTGTCCGTCGGGACGACCTTCAAGGACAAGCTGGCCGAGCTGGGGATTATTTTCTGTTCGATGTCCGAGGCCGTCCGCGAGCATCCCGAACTGGTCAGGAAATACCTCGGGAGCGTCGTTCCCTATTCGGACAACTTCTTTGCGACGCTGAATACCGCCGTCTTCACGGACGGTTCGTTTGTGTATATCCCTGAGGGCGTGACCTGTCCGATGGACCTGTCGACCTACTTCCGCATCAACGCGGCGTCGACCGGCCAGTTCGAGCGGACCCTGATCATTGCCGACAAGGGCGCGAGCTGCAGCTACCTCGAAGGCTGCACGGCGCCGATGCGGGACGAAAACCAGTTGCACGCGGCGGTCGTCGAGCTCGTCGCGCTGGATGACGCGTCGATCAAGTATTCGACGATTCAGAACTGGTACCCGGGCGACGAGGACGGCAAGGGCGGCATCTACAACTTCGTGACCAAGCGCGGCAAGTGCGCCGGGCGAAGCTCGCACATCAGCTGGACGCAGGTTGAAACGGGTTCGAGCATCACGTGGAAGTACCCGAGCTGCATTCTCCAGGGCGACAACAGCGTCGGTGAGTTCTATTCGGTTGCCCTGACGGGTCGAAAGCAGCAGGCCGATACGGGCACGAAGATGATCCACATCGGCAAGAACACGAAGAGCTACATCATTTCGAAGGGAATCAGCGCCGCCCGCGGCCAGAACACCTATCGCGGTGGCGTGAAGATCAACAAGGGCGCCGAAAACGCCCGTAACTTCACCCAGTGCGACTCGATGCTGATCGGCGACAAGTGCGGCGCCCATACCTTTCCGTACATCGAAGTGAAGAACAGCACGGCCCACATGGAACACGAGGCCACGACGAGCAAGATCGGCGAAGATCAGCTCTTCTACTGCAACTCCCGCGGCATCCCGACGGAAGACGCCGTCGGCCTGATCGTCAACGGCTTCTGCAAGGAAGTCTTCAACGAACTGCCGATGGAGTTCGCCGTGGAAGCCAGAAAGCTGCTTGAGGTTTCACTGGAGGGAAGCGTCGGCTGATTTGGTGATTTCGTGATTTCGCGATTTGGTGATCGAGGGGAAGGTGATGAGGCTTTCCCATGACACCGGATGAACTGCAGAAGCGAGCGACGAGTTTTTCATTGCGAATCATCAAACTCGCCAGGTCTTTGCCGAATGACATCGTTGGATGGGAGCTGGGAAAGCAGATTCTACGTTCCGGAACGTCTGTATCGTCAAACTACCGTGCGGCCAGGCGAGCCCGGAGTCACAAGGAGTTTGTGGCGAAGCTGGGGATCGTTGCCGAAGAGGCGGACGAAACCGAGCATTGGCTGGGCCTGCTGACAGAGAGTGGAATCGTTAACAGGAACAGAGCCGCAGATCTCATGCGAGAGGCGGATGAACTGACACGGATATTCGCGAGTAGCAAAGCGACTGCAAGGATGGCGATGAAGGGTCAGGACTGATGATCGATCACCAAATCGCCAAATCGCGAAATCACAAAATAGAACGCGAGTGAGATTCGACACATGCTTGAGATCAAAAATCTACACGCCAACATCGACGACCACGAGATTCTCCGGGGGATTGATCTGAAGATCGGCCCCGGCGAAGTTCACTCGATCATGGGGAAGAACGGCTCGGGAAAGAGCACGCTCGCCTCGGTCCTCGCCGGCAATGACAACTACGAAGTCACGCAGGGTGAAATCACCTTCAACGGGAAGGATCTGCTGGAGCTCGCCCCGGAGGAGCGCGCGTGGGAGGGAATCTTCCTGGCGTTCCAGTATCCCGTGGAGATCCCGGGCGTTGCGACGAGTTACTTCCTGAAGGCCGCGCTCAACGCCATGCGCAAGAGCAAGGGCCTGCCCGAGATCGAGGCCGCGGAATTCCTCGACATGGTCAGGGAAAAGGCCGCGATGGTCGCCCTCGACGAAAAGCTGATGACCCGCGCCATTAACGAAGGCTTCTCCGGCGGCGAAAAGAAGCGGAACGAAGTCTTCCAGATGGCCATGATGGAGCCGAAGCTCGCGATTCTCGATGAGACCGACTCCGGTCTCGACATCGACGCCCTCAGGATCGTCGCCGACGGCATCAACAAGCTGCGATCGCCCGAGCGGAGCTTCATCGTTGTGACGCACTACCATCGCATGCTCGAGTACATCGAGCCCGACTTCGTTCACGTTCTCGACAGGGGCCGGATTGTCCGCTCGGGTGGCAAGGCGCTGGCCGTCGAGCTCGAAGCGAAGGGCTACAAGGGGCTGCTGGCGGACGCCGGCGAGACGATCGCGTCGTAACGTCGTTGACACACGGAAGCGAACACGGCGACGCTGACAGCGGCGACGCCCGAAATGGACGAATGCGAATGATGGCTGAATTGCCGACCACCAAGACGAATGACAGCCGCTGGCGCGAACGCTTTGCGGCGCGCGGCGCGGACTGGCTGAAGGATGTTCGCGAGGCCGCGATGAGCCGTTTCGAAGCGATGGGCTTTCCGACGACGCGCGACGAGGAATGGCGCTATACGAACCTGGCGCCGCTGGAGGGGGTTCCGTTTGCGTCGCCCGTGGCGATGAGCGCGAACGACCTGTCCGAAGAAGCGCTGGCGGCGTTCTACTTCGATGGAGACGCCGGCGCCCGCGCCCTCTTCGTCAATGGCGTCTTTCAGGCGGATCGCTCCGATCTCAGCGGGCTGCCGGCGGGCGTGCGCGTGATGTCGCTCGGAAGCGCGATGGACACGCATCGTGAGCTCATCGAGCCGCACCTGGCAAAGCACGCGGACTATCGCGAGAGCGCTGTCTGCGCCCTGAACACGGCCCTGTTTGAAGATGGCGCCCTGGTCCACATCGATCGCGGTGTCGTGACGGACAAGCCGATTCACCTGGTGTTCGTGGCGACGGGTGGCGAGGTCCCGACAGCGGTATTTCCCCGAAATCTCGTCATCGCCGAAGAGAACTCGAAGTCGCGCATTGTCGTGACCTATGCGGGGGTCTGGGCGGGGACGTATCTGACGAACGGCGTGACGGAGATCGTCGCGAAGGAAAACGCCGTTGTCGATCATTACCAGGTCCAGCGCGAATCGCCCGACACGTACCACCTGTCGACGCGGCAGGTGTACCTGGCGCGATCCGGCAACGTCTCGTCGCACACGCTGGCCTTCGGCGGCAGGCTCGTTCGCAACGACATCAACGCGCTGCTCGACGGCGAAGGCGCCAACTGCATGTTCAATGGTCTGAGCGTTCTGCGCGAATCTCAGCATGTGGACAACCATCTGCGCGTCGATCACGCCAAGCCGCACTGCAACAGCTGGGAGTTCTTCAAGGGCATTTACGATGATCACTCCCGCGGTGTGTTCACCGGTCGGATCATCGTTCGGGAAGACGCCCAGAAGACGGACGCGAAGCAGTCGAACATGAACCTGCTGCTGTCGAAGGACGCGATGATCGACACGAAGCCGCAGCTCGAGATCCTCGCCGACGACGTCAAATGCACGCACGGCGCCACTGTCGGTCAGCTCGACGACGAGGCGATCTTCTACCTGCGCTCGCGCGGCGTCAGCGAGGAGGCGGCCCGAAGCCTGTTGATCTACGCCTTTGCGGGCGAGAGCGTCGGCCAGGTGCGCATCGCCTCGCTTCGCGATAAACTGCAGGCGCTGCTGTCGTCACGGCTGGCCTACGGCGAGTCGCTGACGTTCGGTCGGCCGTTTGAATACAGCGACGACTTTGCGGATGTGGTTCGCCACGCCGATCGTCGCCGCGAAACCTGATCGCGCGTCGGGGCGCGACCCGACGACGACGCGACGCCATTCCGCGTCAGAAAGTTGACGACTGGCATGTCTGAATTCGACGTCCAGAGAATCCGCAGCGACTTTCCGATCCTTCGGCGCAGCGTCTATGACGGCAAACGCCTGGTCTTTCTCGATTCGGCGGCCTCCGCCCAGAAGCCGCAGGTCGTGATCGACGCCGTCAGCCGCTACTACGAAACGACGCATTCGAACATCCATCGCGGCGCCCACGCCCTGGCGACCGAGGCGACGGAAGCCTACGAGGACGCCCGCAGAAAGATCGCGCGTTTCATTGGCGCCGCGCTGCCGGAGGAGATTGTCTTCGTGCGCGGCGCGACCGAGGGAATCAACCTCGTTGCCCAGACCTACGGCAAGGCGCGCGTCGAAGAGGGCGACGAGATTCTCATCACGGAGATGGAGCATCACGCCAACATTGTTCCGTGGCAGATGCTCTGCGAAGAGGCGGGCGCGAAGCTCCGAGTTGTGCCCGTCAACGACAAGGGCGAGTTCGTCTGGGACGAATTCGAGCGGCTGCTGGGACCTCGGACGAAACTCGTCGCCATCACGCATGTCTCCAACACGCTCGGCACGATCAATCCCGTTCGCGAGATCATCGAGGCGGCGCATCGTCAGGATGTTCCCGTCCTCGTGGATGGCGCCCAGGCGGCGCCCCACATGCGCGTTGACGTTTCCGTCCTCGACTGCGATTTCTATGTCTTCAGCGGCCACAAAGTGTACGGACCGACGGGGATCGGCGTGCTCTACGGCAAGGAGCATCTCCTGCGCGCCATGCCGCCGTACCAGGGCGGCGGTGCGATGATCCGGACCGTCAGTTTTGACAAGACGACCTTCGAGGATCCGCCGTACAAGTTCGAGGCGGGGACGCCGAATATCGCCGGCGCCATCGGACTCGGCGTCGCGATCGACTATGTCGAACAGATCGGCATTCAGCGGATTGGCGAATACGAGCATGAGCTCGTTCGATATGGCCAGGAGAAGCTCCGCGCCATCGAAGGTCTGCGTCTGATCGGGACCGCCGACGAGCACGCCGGCATCCTGTCGTTTGTTGTCGATGGGATTCACGCGGACGACATCGGTCGCCTGATCGATCGCGAAGGTGTCGCCGTGCGCGTTGGGCATCATTGCACGCAGCCGCTGATGAAGCGATTCGGCGTCACGGCGACAGTCCGCGCCTCGCTCGCGTTCTACAACACGCGGGAAGAGGTCGACGCGCTCGTCGCCGCCGTGCGCAAGGCGATCCATGTGATGACGCGAACCTGCCCGATCGAGCGCGCGGAGGTCCGGCCGTCGACGGAATCGATCGAGGCGACACAGGATCGCATCATCCGGGAATTCGGCCCCATCACGGACTGGGAGGAGCGCTACCAGAAGATCATCGAGCTGGGCCGGCGCCATCCGCACATTCCCGAGGAGTTCAAACAGGATCGCTACATCGTCCGCGGCTGCCAGTCGATGGTCTGGCTCCACGCCAGACTGGAAGACGATGGTCGCGTCACATTTACCGCCGAGAGCAACGCGATGATCGTCAACGGCCTGATCACGCTGCTGCTCCGCGTGTATTCCGGAAGAACGGTCGACGAGATCATCCAGACGCCGCCGCGATTCATCAGCGAGATCGGCCTGAGCACGCACCTGTCCCAGGCCCGCGCCAACGGACTCGCCGCGATGCTGGAGCAGATCAAGAACTACGCGGTTGTCCTAAAGACGGTGGTCGGCGTGAAGTAGGAAAGCTGAAAGACGAAAAGCCGAAAGCTGAAAGTCCAGATCCGATAGTTCCTGAATAGTGACCTGAACTCTGAGATCTGAGATTTGAAATCCGAGATTCGTTACCTGCAGACCTTCGGCATTGAATGTCATTCGAATGACCGCCGAATTCAGATCAGGGGCGATAGACTGCGAACGACTGATGACTGACAATTGAGGACCGACGACCGGCTCCTGAACACCGGCAAGCGACGCACTGACAACCACCATGTCCGCGACCCATCCTCCATCCGATCTCGAAGCGAAAGTCCTCGACACGCTGAAGACCGTCCGCGATCCGGAGATCCCGGTCAATATTGTCGAGTTGGGGCTGATCTATGAACTGAGCGTCAATGACGCGGCGGAAGTCTACATACGCATGACGCTGACGACGCCCAACTGCCCTGTGGCGGGGGATCTGCTGAAGGAAGTCGAAGTCAAGGCGGCCGCCGTCGAGGGGGTCGCGAAGGCGAACGTTGAGCTCGTCTGGGAACCGATCTGGACGAAAGACCGCATGAGCGACACGGCCAGGCTGGCCCTCGACATGATGGGCGGCGACATGCCGGGGCAGAGCAGGAAGGACAAGTTCTTCAAGCTCGGCCGCATCAGGTAGGGCGCCGATCCGTCAATTCTGGCCTGCGCATTCCCGCTCGATATACTCCGAGTATTGGAAGTCACTGGTTCAATCGGAGGATATCTCATGCGCTGGATTCCCATTGTCCTGATCGCGCTTGTTGTCGGTTGCAGGGGACCGCTCGCCGTACCGATGGTCGATCGCCTCGACGAGAAATCCCAGGCGGAAATCGATGAAGTCTGGGGGAACATGCTCACGCCGCCGAACGGACTGGATCGGGAGCTCCTGCTCGATGTCATTCTCTCCCAGCAGCTGCATCAGCACGGCGTCGATTCACTCCGATTCATCAGCGAGAAGCAGGTGGGCGAAGGACTCGTCGTCATGGAGATCCGTTTCGATCGCGAGGACCCGCTCTTTGACGAGTTCAGCGTCAGCTATGTCGATCGTCGTGGTCGAGAGTTGCGTCGTGAGCGATACAGCCGTGAGGACATCGACGAGGAAATCCGACTCCTGACGGAGATGTCCGCCGATGCGTCGGGCGAGGCGGGCCAGACTGACGAGCTGACGGAAGAACAGGCCGCGCGCAGGGCGGAGCGCGAGGAGCGGGCGCGGGTCATGCGGGAGGTGCTGGAACCCCTGACGCGGGATGGCGACGAAGCCGAGATGAAGACGGACAGCGCCGAGACGTCGCCAGTCGAGTAGTCGGCGCCGCACGGCATGATGCTGGCGCGACGGGCGCGTCCAACGAGGTCAGATCCTGACGGATCCGCCGGGGTCGAAGTCCGTGATACTGATGCGTTCGCCGCTCTGCCGGCAGTCATCCGAGGCGGCCCACAGGAACGCCGGCACCCAGTGCTGCGGTGACGCGACGGGCTGGACGTCGTCGCCCATGCGACCGATGTCGATTGAGTTGACGCGGATGTTCGTGTCCTTCAGTTCGCAGGCGAGCAGTTTCGTCAGGCCCTCGACGGCGTGGCAGGCGACGAGGTAGGCGCCGCGTTTGGCCTTCGTATCCCGCGTGAGCGAGCTCGTGACATTGATGATGGCGCCGCTGTTCTGCCGCTTCATCCAGGGCAGGGCCTCCCGGCAGACGAGATAGGGGGCCGTCGCATTGGTGGCGATGACATCCCGCCAGGGATCGGCCGGATAATTCATGACGAATTCGCGGGGTCCCAGGATCGAGGCGGCATTGACGACGACGTCGATCTGCCCGAACCGATGCACGACGCGATGGATCAGCCGAACGACATTTTCCTCGTACCGCAGATCGCAGGGAATGATCGCGGTGTCGTCGATGTGGTTGGCCAGCGCGAGTTCGAGATCCGGCAGATTCGCCATGCGGCGCACGCACAGGGCCAGGCGGGCGCCCGCGTGCAGGAAGGCGTCAACCAGATGGCGCCCCATGGCGCCCGTGGAGCCTGTCAACAGGACCACTTTTCCGGATATGGACGGATACTTCTGACTCACGGCGATTCCCTGTGCGACGGATGGCTGAAGAACACTGGCGATCATGATAACGGCCAGTCCGGGCGCGCACCAAGCGATTGATTCAACGAAAACATCGTGCCCCGAAACCCCGTTTGAGGCCGGCCTGGCCCACACCTATACTGGTCGCCGCATTGATGAGCCGCGAGGTTGGATTGGGCGAGCGATCGCCGCGTGGGGGCGAAGGTGGACATATGCCACATGTGAACATGATGGAGCGGGATCTGGCGGCGCTGGTGGTCGTGGACGTCCAGGACAAGATGCTGGCCGCCATCGGAAGCGATCCCGTGGACGACGTCATCGATCGATGCGTTCAGTTGATTCGCATGGCGCAACTCTTCGAGGCGCCGATCCTGCTGACGGAGCAGTACCCCAGGGGGCTGGGCCACACGTCCGAACGCGTGAAGTCCGTCCTGCCGCCGACATGCCAGGTGTTCGAGAAATCGACGATGAGCTGCTGGCGCGACGAGGCCTTCCGTGAGGCGCTGCAACGGACCAACAGGGAGCACATCATTGTCTGTGGGGTTGAGTCGCACGTCTGCATCCAGCAGACGGTCCTCGACCTGCTGCGAGTGGACTATTCGCCGTTCGTGCCGATCAACGCCGTCGCCTCGCGGTTTGCGTTCGACAAGGCGGCCGCCATCGATCGGATGCGTACGGCGGGCGCCGAGATGACGACGGCGGAGGCCCTCGTCTTCGAACTGGCGGAACGCTGTGACGACGCGAAGTTCAGGGACGTCCTCAAGCTGGTAAAGTGACGGATGATGTGGGACGACGACAGCGATCTGCCGCTTCCGGAAGATCTCGATGACGCCAGCGACGCGCCGGCCATGATGGAGTGCCCGTCGTGCGGGGCGCCTGTCATCGAAGACGCCGAGAAGTGTCCCGCCTGCGGCGACTGGATAACGCCCGTCGAGCCGCGCGGCGCCTTTTCGAAAAAATGGTGGATCGCCGTCGCCGTCCTGATCATGCTGTACGCCATGTTCAGATTCGTGCTGTAAACGCTTGTCGGTCCGGCGCGCGTGAGGTCTAATCACGCCCGTGGATGAATCAGAATCGCTGCGATGGAGCGTGGGCGATGGCCAGGAAGGTCTCGAAAACGAAAGCCGCAATGCGCCCCCGGATGGGCTGGCGCGAATGGGTTTCTCTTCCTGAACTGGGCGTTGAGCGGATCAAGGCGAAAGTCGATACCGGCGCCCGCTCGTCGTCGCTGCACGCCTATGACATCCGCGTCGTCAGGAAGCGCAGCGGATTGTGGATCCGGTTCAAGGTGCATCCGATCCAGCGCAACAACGACAAGGTTGTCGAGGCCATCGCGCGCGTCCTCGACGAACGCACGATTCGATCGTCGAATGGCCACATCTCGAAGCGATACGTCATCGAGACGGACGTCGCCATCGGCGAAACGCGTTGGCCGATCGAGCTGACGCTGACACGTCGGGATGAGATGGGCTTTCGGATGCTGCTGGGGCGCCAGGCGATTCGACGGCGGTTCGTGGTCGATCCCGGTCTCAGCTACCTTGCAGGCAAGCGGCCGGTGAAGCTCAAGCGGAAATCGTCCTCTTCCAGCGCCAGGAAAGGTCGCGACTCATGAAACTCGCCATTCTCTCTCGCAATCCGAAGTGTTACAGCACGGCGCGGCTGCGCGCCGCCGCCGCCGCCCGCGGTCATTCCGTTCGCGTGTTCGACACGCTCAAGTTTTCGATGAGCGTTGAACAGGAGGATCCGGGCCTGAGATACAAAGGCCGCGCGCTGGGGCACTGCGACGCCGTGATTCCCCGCATCGGCGCCTCGATCACGTTCTATGGGACGGCGGTTGTGCGTCAGTTCGAGCAGATCGGCACGTTTACCCTGAATTCGTCGCATTCCATATCGATTTCGCGCGACAAGCTGAGATCGCTCCAGGCGCTGACACGGCACAGCATCGGCATGCCGGCGACGGCGTTCGTCCGGGAGAAAGGTGACGTCCTGGCCGCCATCGAGCAGGTCGGTGGCGTCCCCGTCATCATCAAGCTGCTGGAAGGAACGCAGGGGATCGGCGTGATCCTCGCCGATTCCGTCAGCATTGCCGCCGCCATCATCGAGACACTGCACAGCACGCGGCAGAACGTGCTGATTCAGAAGTTCGTCGCCGAGAGCAAGGGAAAGGACGTTCGCGCATTTGTCGTCGGCGATCGTGTCGTTGCGGCGATGCGGCGCGTGGCTCAGGGGCAGGAATTCCGCAGCAACGTGCATCGCGGCGGACGCGCCGAGAAGATCGACCTGGATCCTGAATACGAAAAGACGGCCGTTCGCGCGGCGCAGATCATGGGCTTGCGCGTCGCGGGCGTCGACATGCTCGAAGGCGCAGATGGTCCGAAGATCATGGAGGTCAACTCCTCGCCGGGGCTCGAAGGCATCGAGACCGCCACGGGGCTCGACATCGCCGGCGAGATCATCGGGCTGATCGAGGACCGTGTGATGTTCCCGGAAGTCGATCTGCGGCAGCGACTCACGCTGAGCGCCGGCTACGGTGTCGTCGAGTTTCCCGTGTCGGCGGATTCGGAGCTTGCCGGCAGGACGATCGTTGATACGGGACTGCGCGATCGCGATGTCGTCGTGCTTCAGATCGATCGGAACGGCGTGATCATCCCGAACCCGAAGTTCACGCGCGAAATCATGGTGGGTGACAAGCTCCTGTGCTTTGGGAAGGCGATTACCCTGCAGAGCCTGGTCCCGCCGCGCACGCCGCAGAAGCGAAAGCGCCGCAAAGTTCGTAAGCTGCCACCCGCCGACGCGGCGCAGTAGTGGGAATGCACAATGACGAAGAAGAAGGTGTTTCGTATCGCCGGGGAGGCCGTCCAGCTGGGCGAGACCCGCGATCTGAAACTCAAGATCAGCGAGCAGTTCACAGGCGATCCCGTTGGGGTGCCGATTCGCGTAATGCGCGGCAGGAAGAGGGGGCCAACGCTCTTTGTGACGGCGACAGTCCACGGCGATGAACTGAACGGCATGGGCGTGATCCACGAGATCATGTACGGCGCGCAACTGGAACTCATCGCCGGAACGCTGATCCTGGTGCCCGTCGTCAACGTCTTCGGCATTGAAACGCAGAATCGATACATGCCCGATCGGCGCGATCTGAATCGCTTCTTTCCCGGTTTCAAGAACGGGAGTCTGACGAGTCGCGTCGCGTTTCTCCTGTTCGAGGAGATCGCGAAGAAGTCGGACTTCGGGATCGAACTGCACTCCGCGGCGCAGCCGCGCACGAACTTTCCGAACATTCGAGGTGATCTGAAGAACGCGGACGTGCGTCGACTCGCATGGGCGTTCGGCTGCGAGCTGATCATCGATGGCAAGGGACCTGATGGCTCATTCCGACGGGAGGCGACGAAGGCCGGCTGCCCGACGATCATCCTGGAAGCGGGCGAGCCGCTGAAGATTGAGCAGGAGGCCGTCGAGGTCGGTGTTCGCGGCGTGAACAATGTCCTGCGCGAACTGGGGATGGTTGCAGGTGATCCGGTCCTGCCGCCGTATCAGGTGCGCATTTCCCGCTCGACCTGGGTCCGCGCCGAGGTCGGCGGCATTCTGCGTTTCCATGTCAAACCGGGCGATCCTGTCGAGCAGGGGCAGCGCATCGCGACGAACGCCAGCGTCTTCGGCGAACGACAGAATATCCTCGAGGCGCCCTGCGACGGCATCGTGCTGGGCATGACGACGCTGCCGATGGTCAAGCCGGGCGAGCCCGTTTGTCACATCGCTGTCCCCTCGCGGTCGCTCAAGTCACTGCGGCTGGCGGCGGCGCGCGTGACGGGCGCCGGTAAGAAGAAGCGCATTCGGGCCGGCGCGCTCGTGCAGAATCTGGCCCGCTCCGAGACGGAGACGATGCCGGGACGCGGCACCTTCGCGAAAGAGCAGCGCAAAGAGAGCTGACGGCGTCTCATCGACCGGACTGTTTCTATTCGTCGACCTTCGATCGAACCAGTTGAGCGTTCGTCGGGGCGCCCGCCGCGATTGTGACGCGCCCGAGCGATTGATAGTCCGCCTTCGGATCGTTCAGCTGAATCTCATAATCACCGGGACACAGCGCGTGATCGATCCGGAAGATTCCGCCTTCATCGGTTGTCGCGTTGGCCGTGGCGCTGATGAGCGGAGAAATCCCAATGACTCGAAGATCCAGCCCGATTGCGGGGGCGCCTTTGTCGTCCAGAAGGGCTCCATGCAGCGTCCCGCCGAGTTTGACGCGCATGTCGCGATAGTACGTCCCGCTGTCGAAGGGAATCTGGAAATCCCACCAGCCGTTGTTGTCTTCCGCGCAGTAGTCGGGATGTTCGATTCGCATGCCGAGCGAGTTTCGCCAGACTTTGGCGCCATCCGCCGCTGTGTGCTGGATCATGCCGCCATGGGGGGCGGGATCGAATCGGTAGACGCCTTTGTCGTTCGTGACGGCGTCGCCGACTTCCCAGCGCGTCGCGAATCCGCCGTAGAGCTTCACGCGGACGCCGGGGACCGGCCGGCCGAGCTCGTCGACGATTCGGCCTTCGAGGATGGCGGACTTTTCCGACTCGGGTTGACGGGGCGCGACGGCGTCCGGCGCCAAGAGGCCCGCGAGGAGTATCGCGCCGCCGGGAAGGAGCATTTTCATCATGGCGTGGCTCCGAAAGGAGATGCGGGATTCGCGGACCCATGCCGCGTTTGATATGAGATGGCCGCCCGATCGGATTTGTGCCGCAAAAAATCGAATTGAGGGCGCCTATCCGTGGGGTGTCGGACTTCTGAGCTGAAATGTAGGGCGCGTTCCACCCGCCAGGCTCTGGATCCAGCCGTCCCCTTACTCACCCACCGCGGTGTTCTTCAGGGTTGTCCACCCCGTCCAATCCGAGGACAACCAGCCCAACGCAAGGTGTCGATGAATGCTGGACCACGGCCAGCGCATGGGGTCGTCGGTCAGGCCTCGCCTTCGAGGCTATGCCTGATTGCCGATGCGGATGCAATAAGTAAGCGCCTTCATGAAACCCAGGAACGGCGCCCCGGTCTCGATCTCGAATTGCATTTCTCGATCGCCCTTCAGGACGACGACGATCGATCCCCTCGTAACCCCCAGCCCTCCCTTGATGACGACGCCCGACGGCAGCCGGAGCGAGCGCATTTCCGACCATGCGGCTGCGAGCACGCTGGCTTCGGACGCCTCAATCACGCGCTGAGTTGTCAGCAGAACCCACGAGGGAGATGACCAATAGCAGGCCAGGGCCGGCCGCTCATCGTCGTCGAGTTGAGAGCGTCGCAACATTTCATCGCGAGTTTCGAGGGGATAGTCTTCGAAGCGCCTGGCGAACTGACCGGAGCGGAATCCTCGGCACAGTACATCCAGGTAGAAGGCGTTGGAGTACTTTCTGGCCACAAAGCGCCCCTCGCGAGACAGATCCAATTCAGATTCGCAGGTGAAATCGCGCTACCCGCTATCGCACGCGGCGGATCACGCCGATCACAACACCCTGGATCTCCACGTTTGTCGAGTAGATCGGCTCGTATTTCGGGTTCGACGGCTGCAGGCGGATGCGGGTCTTCTCGCGGTAGTAGCGCTTCAGCGTGACTTCGCCTTCATCCAGATAGGCGACGACCATCTCGCCGTTGTAGGGCGTCTTGCGATTTTCCACGACGACGTAGTCGCCCTCGTCGATGTGATCGTCGATCATGCTGTCGCCCTTGACCTCCAGCGCGTAGACGCCGTGCGGCGAATCGAACATGGCGTCGAGGTTCAGGACCTCGCGGTTCTCGACGGCCTCGATCGGGGCGCCGGCGGCAATGCGGCCCTCCAGCGGGATGCAGCCCGGTTTTTCATCCGGCAACTCAAGATGATCCGCCAGCAGCAAAGAGCGAGCCTTGTGCTTCTCGCGACGCAGCAGACCCCTTTCTTCGAGCGTCGTGAGATGCTCGAAGACTGTGACCTTGGAGATGCCGAGCTCCTCGGCGATCTCGTCGTAGGTCGGGGAATAACCATGCTTGTGCTGGTAGTCCCGGACGTACGTCAGGATTTCGGTCTGGCGCGGCGTGGCGGGACGCGTCAACTTCGGCTTCCGCGTGCGCGGGCGGCCGGTCTTCGCGCCCGTCGTGGCGCGGGCGCTGGTCTTGCTCTGCTTCGGCGGCATGTTGCGGCTCCTTCCGGTCGGGCCAGGCGCGCCCGTCGAGACCGGCGGGCCCCAGCAGAAGCAGGGGGGCCTCGCCTCGACGGACGGCCTCGGCCGCATCCGTGACCTTGTCGCGCTCGGCGGCGGCAATCGCCGAGGGCGCGGAGACGATGTCATCGGTCCAGGGGACGCGCGTCCACTCGGACCACATCGTTTCGAGGCGGCGGCGAAGACGACCTAAGAACACTCGTATTCGCGCGACGCTGACGGGCGGATACAGCAGACATGGACCATCCATGATCGCCCCGAATTGCGCCGCGCCGGGGCTGAGTTCGGCGGGGGCGGGGGACTCCTGTGATCGAATCGTCCAGGCCTGACGGTATGATCCGCCGGGACCCATTAAACAAAGCGGCAATTCACGAGCTGCGACAGGCATTGCTGACTCACCTTCCACGTTGGGGCCTTCTGTTCCCTCGGCGATCGGGTGATACCGCAGTTCGGCGTTACTGCTTCGTCACCTATGAGGCTATCCTAACAACGGCCGAACGTCAACCCGAACGTTAGGCGAATTCGGGGAATTTTAGGGGCGGCGTTGAGGTCCTCGGATTCTGGCAAGCCCGACCGTTGAGTGGCGACGTTTGCGTAAGGTAGAATCGTTCGTAGCGCGCGAATCAGCGCGCCGCGACAAGAAAGAAGCGCCGGACCCAAAAGGGAGAAATGAAACGCATGCGAGCCCGAATTCTCATTCTCACCCTCGCCATTTTGCTGTCGCCACTTCTGAGCGCCGCCGTCGCCGGTGAGCCGACGCTCAAGGACGTCAAGAAACAGATCGCCGCCAAGCTGAAGAAGATCAAGACGCTTCAACTGTCGATTCGGATCGAAGAGAATCGAAAGTACGAAATGAATGACCTTCAGTACCGGCGGGAAAAGACCACGACTGGCGAACTGATGCTGGAGCGCCGAGATCAGACGTTCGTCAGCCGATATCACTGGAAATCGAGAACGAAGGACTACGAAGGTGACGAGCCGGATCCACACGACAATTCCTTCGAGGCGATTCAGATCACGGACGACTCTCATTCCTATGAATCGTCTCGAAAGCACGATCTGGCTCCGTGGCGGCATACGAAAGGCAAGCGTTCTTTCAGGCTTAATCCGCTCGACCTCAAAAGCCGGTATTCAAAGGACGAGTTTGAGCAGAAGCTGTTACCAGTCGAGGAACTTGAAGGCGCCAAGGCGTGGGTCATCGAGATGATCCCGAAGAAGGAGAAAACGCTCCAGCGCGATCCTGCGAAGACGCGCGTCTGGTTCGATCAGAAAACCGGTGTCGAAATCAAGAACGTCGACTATGACGACACGGGCAAGGTTCAGGAAACTCGGATCTTTCGGGACATCAGGATCAATGAGGAAATCGACCCCGGGCGGTTCAAATTCGAACCTCCTGAGGGCGAGAACGTCGTCGATATGACGGGCTTCTAGCTGGCGCCGGAGTTTTCCGCGCATCGACTTGCCGATCTGTCGAACGGCATTCACAGGCCGCGCGCCCGTGTACGTGTATGAACTGCGGAATGGGCGTGAATTGCCCAGCGTTCGCGGTGATCCGGCCGCCCTATACGATTCAGAAATCCCTTCCTACAATGTGGGTCTGAGCCCCCAACGGCCACCTTCAAACGAGGAATGCAAAGATGTTGTCCAACGACTCGCCCATCGCCCGCCAGGATCCCGAAGTATGGAAGGCCTTCGTCGCCGAAGACGATCGCCAGCGCAATACCCTCGAACTCATCGCCAGTGAAAATCATGTCAGCCCGGCCGTTCTTCAGGCCGCGGGCTCGATCTTCACGAACAAGTACGCCGAGGGCTATCCCGGTCGCCGGTATTACGGCGGCTGCGAGAACATGGACATCGTCGAGACGCTCGCACAGGAGCGCGCCAAGAAGCTCTTCGGTTGCGATCACGCCAACGTCCAGCCCTCCAGCGGCAGCCAGGCGAATCAGGCCGTTCTGCTCGCCGCCCTCCAGCCCGGCTCGCGCTTCGGCGAGGCCGAGCAGCGCGAGAAGAATCCCGATCAGCCCGTGCGCACGCCGGGCGACATGATCCTCTCGCTGCACCTCGATCACGGTGGCCATCTGTCGCACGGCAAGAACGTCAACATCAGCGGCAAGTGGTTCCGCGTCACGCATTACGGCGTCGAGCGGGAGACCGGCCGGATCAACATGGATGAAGTCGCCCGCCTCGCGCGCGACTGCAAGCCGAAGATCATCATCACGGGCGCTTCGGCCTACAGCCGCACCTGGGAGTGGGACAAGTTCGCCGAGATCGCGCAGGAAGTCGGCGCCCTGCTCATGGCCGATATCGCCCACATCGCGGGTCTCGTCGCGACAGGGCTGCACCCGAGCCCTGTCAGTGTCTGCGATTTCGTCACAACGACGACACACAAAACGCTGCGCGGTCCTCGCGGTGGTCTGACGATGTGCAAGGCCGACTGGCAGAAGAAGATCGATTCCGCCGTCTTCCCCGGCATGCAGGGCGGTCCCCTGATGCACATCGTCGCCGCGAAGGCCGTCGCCTTCGGTGAGGCGCTCAAGCCGGAATTCAAGGCCTATCAGCAGCGCGTCATCGAGAATGCCAAGACGCTGGCGGAGTCGCTCATCAGCCGCAAGCTCAACATCGTCTCCGGCGGCACGGACAATCACCTCATGCTGGTCGACCTGCGCGACGGCTTCCCGAATGTCAGCGGCGCCATGGCCGAGGACTGGCTCGGCAAGGCGGGCATCGTCGTCAACAAGAACATGATCCCGTTCGACGAGCGCAAGCCCATGGAGACCAGCGGTCTTCGCCTCGGCACACCGGCCCTGACGACGCGCGGCATGGGCGTCGACGAGATGCGCAAAGTCGCCGACCTGATCGTCCGCGTCCTCGGCGGGGAAGGCGACGCCAAGGTTGCCGACGCCGTGAAGACCGAGGTCCGGGCGATGTGCGATCAGTTCAAGCTGCCGCACGGATGAGTCGTGAGTTATGAGTCTTGAGTGACGAGTGACGAGGGTGGGCTCCGCCCACCAACGCGTCGTAGGGTGGGCCATGCCCACCAGGTTCTCGTAGGGTCCGCTGTGCGGACCATTCCGTTGTGACGGCGGGAGCGTCTGATCTCTTGAATCCCGGCGCTATTGAGCACACGACGCCTGTCTCGCCGTCTGGCGATCGGTCCGCACAGCGGACCCTACAATCGGCGGAGCAACGTCGTTCATTTGCCCATGTAGGCCATCGGCGTCGGAACATCAATAGGGCCAAGCGATGTCGGACTCACATTCCGTCATTCTTCGCGTGAGTCATACCGATCTGTCATGCGACCTCCTTGAGATCGAGACGCTCGTGAGCGTCGGCGCGTTCAGCGGTGTCTGTCGGGGCTACGACGGCGCCGCGCATGTTCGAGACATGACCCGGCAATTCGAGACATGGGCCGAACGGCCGGAAGGCGCCTTCGAGTTTCGCATAGGTGATGCAACGTCGACGGGGCTGGCCCAACTGAGCTTCCGCGTCGTCGGTCAGGCGCGGCATATTCAGTGTCGCATTTCGTTGCGGACCGACTACACTCACTGGGGCAAGGAGCATTGCGACGGATCGGAACTTGCCGTCACGATGCCCGTCGAACTCGCGGGGATCGACCGGTTCATCCGCGATCTGTATGCGCTCGTGGAAGGTCGCGCCGCCGAAGCGATCCTGCCCGGCCGGGTTTGATACGCGGCCATTCAGTAGGGTTCGCTGTGCGGACCATCGCGTCGTGTTGCCGGGAACCTATGATCGTCTGAATCCCGGCGCTCATGGTCACAGGACGTTTATGTCACCTCTTGGCAATCGGTCCGCACAGCGGACCCTACAATTGGCTGGAGAATACAATCGAGATGTTCAGAAGGACCTATCCGGTACTGACCACGATCCTGATGATCTGCCTTCAAAGCGCGTGCAGTCAGTCGACTGACGCGTATATCTGTGAGATTCAGGAATCCGGCGATGGTCGCACGATCGTGTTTTCGTCGCGTCCGGATGACACCGTTTACATCGTTACGGCCGAAGGATTCATGCCGCTCGGCCGCGCTCCCTTCGCGATCAGCGAAAGCGGTCGGTGGATCGTCGCCGTGGACGCTGATCGATCCGGCCCACATCGCACGGTGCTGGTCCGTCGCGATATGACGCGGCATCGCGATGATCGACTGCAGTTTCGAGAGCCCTTCATGAAAGCGCACGTGGTCGAGCTTCGTTGCGATGATCGCTCTGTCTATTGTCAGTTCATCGACCCCGAATACGAGCACGGTATCAGGCTGACGCCGTGGTTGCGAATGACGGTGGGGACAGATCGACCAGGAGCGCTTCACGGCGTAGACGCGACGAAGGTTCCGACGGGGAAGCCCGTCCCATGTATTCAGCGGAAAGATCCTTCGGGGCGAACCATCGATGTCTATGAATCGAGCGCCGGCCTGAAGGTGGTTCGAACGAAATCGCGTTGGGAGCGATCCACCATTGCTCGCGAATTCGAGGGGAACTCGCAGGTCCTGCTGAAGGAGACCGCAGATCGATTCTGGAGTCGCCAGGCGGTGTCGCACGGGTTCGCATATCCATAACTTGTTTAGGGCCGCAGCAACCGCGCAATAGGGGCGACTTTGCGAACCGATCGCCCGACATTGCGAATGCCATCGTAGGGTGGAAAGGGCGCAGTCACCATTGTCGCGAGCTCTTCTCGACGTCTCGGCAAATGGTCCGCACAGCGGACCCTACATTCGCGGAACCGCACGTAGCCCGTAGGGTCCGCTGTGCGGACCATTCCGTGGGTGTAGCGCGACGGTTCATCCTACTGACATCCGGCCGCATATCCTGAGCGGACGTTTGGGGCGTCTCGGGAACCGGGCGCCAGACATCGTGGCTGAGACCGGGCGCGCCACGATTCGTCAGAAGGGTCACGCGACGTCACGGCGACTGGTCCGCACAGCGGACCCTACGACTTTGGATCCTACAACTACGACCGCCACGCGACTGGCCGCCGTTCCGCTTTCAGAATTTCCAAAATCGTTGATCCCTTGAATCACGCGCTTCGATCGGTCATAAGAATGCGAGTCCAATTCGTCGTCCCCTTTGGGGAGAGGGCCGCATGCAGACGAACGCCGAACTACCGCGATGCCGGAAGTGCTACTACACGCTCGAAGGCCTGGAATCCGCGCGCTGTCCTGAGTGCGGCGAACCGTTCGATTTTGGCGATCCGACGACCTTCACAGTGCGACCGCCGTTCCTGTTCTGGCGATTCTGGCTGCCGGGGCTGGGGCTCGCCGTCGGGCTCGGCGTTGTCATGCTGGCCCTTCTGCTCTCCGTCGGCAGCACGGGATGGGGGCTGACGATCGCGGCGCCCGTCGTGATCGGTTCCCTGATCGGCTACCGTTGCCGCGTCCATGTCGCCATCAATGTGCTGCTCGTCATCTCAGGTCTCGTCGGTGTCGTAATCTCGCTGGTGACGCTGCACATCTCCGGCATGCTGTGCGCCATCGTGTCTTTTCTCGTGCTGCTCGCGCCCACGCTCATCGGGACGCTGCTTGGTGTGGCCCTGCGGAATCGACTCAAGCGAAGCGACTTCCCTCAGCGGCTTTACTTCCCGATGATCCTCTGGCTCCTCATGCCGCTGGGTGTCGCCGCGATCGAGGCGATGATCGGCAAGGACGTCGCGACGGAGGTCGTGCGCACATCGCGCGTATTGCCAGTCGGCGTGGAAGAGGCGTGGGGGCGGCTCGCCTTCTACGAGGACCTGCCCGAGGAGAAACCCTGGCTGCTCCGCTGGGCCGGTCCCGTCCCTGTCCGCACGACTACGTCGAAGGAAGACGGCGGCGTCACGCGCACCTGCATCTACGAGCGCGGTTACCTGCGTAAGCAAGTGACGAGCGTCGAGAAGAATGTCGCCCTGCGATTCCGGGTCATCGATCAGCATGTCGGCGAAGAGCGGGCGGTCCGGATTCTTGATGGGGCGTTTGAGTTTGAAGCGCTGGGCCCGAACGAAACCCGCGTCACGCTGGAAACGCGCTATCAACCGAAGCTGGGGCCAAGGTTCTGCTGGCGATTTTTCGAAAGGCTCGTTAACGGGCAGGTCCACGAACATGTCCTGGCGGGCATGGCGACTGGCGCGCCGGGCTCGTCGACCCTGGCGCGCGCCGTCGCAAGGGCGGCGCCGTGATTCGCGTCGCGATCGACGCGGCGTGGGGCGTGTCCTGTTGCGCGGAATGCGTCCTGTCGATGCCACGTTCCGCCGTTTGGGGGCAGGCGAGGGCCTTTCGCCGGTTCATCACGCTCGATCCGTTTCATCAGCGCGTCGAACTGAGCGATCCCAGACCGCGCGAGGGCGTCGCGTTTCGTCTGATTCATGGCGTCGGTCCATTCCGCCTGACGCGCGTCGGTCGCATCCTGAAATGGCGGGAGGGCTATGGCTACGCGTTCAGCGACCTGTCCACGCGCGGCGTTCAACATGGCTTCCCGCACATATACGAATACGAACTGTCGGACGCCGACAACGGAAGCTGCCGAGTCGCCATCATCGTCCGCGGCCGCTGGACGGCCCGATGGATTCCGCGTCTCGTCGTCCGGGCGTGGCTGTGCGCCGTGATGCGTTCGGCGCGGACCGCGATACGCAACGAACTGCTGAGCGTCCGCGTCGCGGCGTTGAAGAACGCGTCACGCCACGAAGAGTGAACAGAATCGGTCCGCAGCCAGGAAGTGCTGTTGTGCCGCCAGAAGCCGTCGCGACCATTCAGAGCCGCCGTGTCCCCACGGCGAAGTTGTAGGGTCCGCTGTGCGGACCGTATGCCTGACATTGCGCGAGGGCTTGATTCATAGAGTCGCCACTCGATCCATTCGGCGGTTCATTCAACATCCCAACGGACGGTCCGCACAGCGGACCCTACGGATTGCTCGCCGTGATGAGTGCGCCCATCTAGTGTTGCGACGGCGGCGCCGTCGGCGGGGCCGTGGGTGTCGGGGATGTCGGCGGCGACTGGGGCGACGGTTGCGCGATCGGGGGCGCCAGGGCGGCGGGGCGCGCGACGCCTGCCGGCGCGGATCTTCGATACATTTCCGCCGCGTCGCGGAATTCCCGGAACGATTGATCGTCGGGGAACGCCCGGCGCGGGACGACGTAGGCCATCAGTTCGCCAATAAAGAAGAAGATGTGCGAATCCGTCGAACCGATTCGCGGCACACCGGGCCACAGGCGCTGCGTCTGTGAGTATTCCTCCACCACGACGAGACGCTCAGGTCGAATTGTCACGCGCGTCGTCGGATCGGTCTTGCCCTGCACGCCTTGCCGACCCGCCCGAATTGTGCTCCGGCGAATCTGTCTGAAGACGACAAACCAGATCACGACGAAGATGATGAGCCACACAATGGCGGACGCGAACGGCGAGTCACTCGACTGGGCGCCCATGCGGGCGACATACGCGATCGCCAGTACGACGATGATCGGAAGAACCGTCCATCTTATCCAGACGGCAAGCCTGGATTGGCTGGCTACAAATTTCTGAAATGCGGCGATGTCCTCGTCGCTCTGCGTGAACGAGATACTGAGACTGTCGCCATCCCGTTCGTAGGCCATGATCTCGCCTCGCTGTTCCGCGAATCGGGTTTCAGTGGGCCTGACGTCCGGACCGCGATTCGCCTCAGGCCCGTCGGCGCTGAGGCCGCTCCAAAACGCGTGCTCGTGATTTCTCGTTGATGTTCCGGGCGCCGATCCAGATGAGCATCGTATAGAGTTATTCATCGGTTTGCCAACCGGCGCAGGCCCCCCCTTCGTAGGGTCCGCTGTGCGGACCATTCGCCCGACATGGCGCAGACGCCTGCTTCATAACTGGTCGTTCGAATCGGCGAAGACGCCTGATTGATCAATGACGAGCCGCTCGTCACGGCGAGCGATTCACGTGATCTCCCGGCGCGTGGTCCGCACAGCGGACCCTACAGGGCTGACACGGCGTGTTGGCGCCTTCCGTTGCGATGTGGATTTTGTCAGCCATTGGGGTCATAGTTTACACGGGCTTGCGCCCAATGCGTCCCAATTTCCCCGTAGGGTCCGCTGTGCGGACCACTAGCCCGATATGGCGCGAGCGCCTGGATCATAACCCGTCGTTCGAATTGACGAGAACGCCGGTCTCCTCAAAGACGATCCGCCCGGTTCGTCGAGTGATTCACGCGACGTCTCTGCGCCTGGTCCGCACAGCGGACCCTACATTGCTACAATGCGCCTGTCGATAGGGAGGTGTTTATGCGTCTGATCTGTTTCGTTCTCGCCATTGTGGCCCCGCTCATCGCGCCGCCGTCGATCGCCGCCGCCGACGAGAAGCGGCCGAACATCCTGTTCATCTTCAGCGACGATCACGCGCCGCACGCCATTGGCGCGTACGGTGGACCGCTCGCCGCCCTCGATCCGACACCGAACATCGATCGGCTGGCGGCGCAGGGAATGCTGTTCCGCAACAGCTTCTGCACGAACGCCATCTGCGGTCCCAGCCGCGCCGTGATCCTCGCCGGCAAGCACAGCCACATCAATGGCTTTCGGCACAACGGCGACACGTTCAACGGCGATCAGCCAACGTTTCCGAAGATGCTTCGCGCCGCGGGGTACGAGACGGCCGTGATCGGCAAGTGGCATCTGAAGTCGAAGCCCCAAGGATTCGACTTCTGGCGCGTCCTGCCGGATCAGGGCGTCTATTACAACCCGGACTTCGACGCGGCGGACGGTCGATCAACGATCGAGGGCTACTGCACAGACATCATCACGGACCTGAGCGTCGAGTGGCTCGAGAAGGGGCGCGACAAGTCCAAGCCGTTCATGCTGATGTGCCAGCACAAGGCGCCGCATCGAAACTGGATGCCGGCGGCGCGGCACTTCGATCTCTACGAAGACGTCACGATCCCCGAGCCGGCGACACTGTTCGACGAATTCAGGGACAACGCGCTGCCCGCGCGGATCGCGGAGATGTCGCTGGCGAACCACATGGACCTGATGTACGACCTGTTCGTACCCGCGGCGTCGCCGAAGGCGCCGCGCGATGTGCCGGCGTGCGATCCCTCAGGCTGGCGCAACCTGTCGAAAATGACGCCGTCGCAGCGATCGGCGTGGGACGCGGCGTATGGACCCCGAAACGCGGCGTTTGAGAAGCTGGGCCTGACGGGTCGCGACCTCGTGCGATGGAAATACCAGCGCTACATGAAGAACTACCTGCGCTGCATTCGCGCCCTCGATGAGGGTGTCGGCAGGTTGATGACCTACCTCGAAGAATCGGGTCTGGCCGAGAACACGATCGTCATCTATTCATCGGACCAGGGGTTTTATCTGGGCGATCACGGCTGGTTCGACAAGCGATGGATGTATGAGGAGTCGCTGAAGATGCCGCTGATCGTGAAGTGGCCGGGCGTGACGAAGCCGGGAAGCGTTCGGGACGAGCTGGTCCAGAATCTCGACTACGCGTCAACGTTTCTGGAGATGGCCGGTGTAAAGGCGCCCGCGGATCTGCAGGGTAAGTCGCTGGCGCCGCTGCTGCGTGGCGACAAGGCGCCGGGTTGGCGCGACGCCGTCTATTACCACTATTACGAATTCCCCGGCATCCACATGGTCGCCGCCCACTGTGGTGTTCGGACAGATCGATACAAGCTGATGCACTTCTACCAGTTTGATGAATGGGAATTCTACGATCTGCGGAATGATCCCGACGAGCTGAAGAATCTCTATAACGATCAGGCGTATCAATCGCAGATCGCGGACCTGAAGCGCGAGCTGTCGAAGTTGCAGGCGGAGTATCGTGATACGACGGACATGCGACCAAAGCCGAAAGCGTGGCAGGACAAGTATCGCGGCGGGAGTTAGGTCGCATTGCTGTGCGACCCCGGCGTGAGGCGTCGGGAGCGCGCCGTAGCTGGTGTGCAGGGAAGTCAGCACCGCCGTCGCGCTCCCGAGTCGCCATCACGCGTGAATCGAGATCCACGTCAGGGTTCAAACACTTCGCC